>Ga0208960_1000052_pt1 | contig 56881 bp, 56 predicted proteins | sample GreLakmeON33MSRF_FD_187703 | JGI IMG/M metagenome (GOLD analysis project Ga0208960, IMG submission 187703) | Freshwater lentic microbial communities from great Laurentian Lakes, MI, USA - Great Lakes metaG ON33MSRF (SPAdes) | ecosystem: Environmental > Aquatic > Freshwater > Lake | place: Great... | reverse complement strand
AAACTCGTCGGTCTTGGCGGTCGTGCGGTTATACACCGAGATCGCGAAGCCGTGGTCGGCGATGTTGAGGGCGAGGTTCTGACCCATGACGGCCAGACCAATGAGACCAATGTCGGATTGCATAGTAGGGGGTAATGGCAACCTGCGAGGGCAGGTATGGCAAACAAGAAAAGCCCGTTAGTTGAGGTAAATGGGATGATTTCTCGGCAAAACAGGGGCTCGCCGGTCTTGGAAAGCTGGCCTTCGAAGGGGTGGCTTAGCCTTTCCCCTCGCCTCACTGGGACACCTTATCATCTTAAGTTCTGTCATGTCCCAGCTCGTCGGCAAACGCATCACCCTCGGTATCACCGGCTCCATCGCCGCCTACAAGGCCGCGGACCTGACCTCTCAGCTCGTCAAGTACGGCGCCGAGGTCCAGGTAGTCATGACCAAGGGCGCGACCCAGTTCATCTCCCCGATGACGCTGCAGGTGCTCTCTCGTCGACCCGTGGCGTTCGATCTCTGGGCCGAGGGCGCTAACTCCGTCCCGGGTCACATCGAGATCGCCGACTCATCCGATCTCCTACTCGTTGCGCCGCTCACCGCTCATGTGATGGCGGAGTTTGCTCATGGCTTGGCCCCCGATCTTTTAACCAGTGTTTACCTCGCGACGCGTGGGCCGGTGCTGCTCTGCCCAGCGATGAACGGCAAGATGTATGAACATGCCGCTACCCAAGCAAATCTGAAGACCCTTCGGGCCCGCGGCCATGCGATCGTAGAACCCGCGGAAGGGATGCTCGCCTGTGGTTACGAAGGTCTCGGGAAATTGGCGCCCGTGGATGAGATTGTCAGCCGCGTGCTGTCGATCTTAGGCTGAGGCATGGACACGCTAGCCCTCCGGGAGCGGCTCCAAGCCGAAGCGACCGCGTTGGGCTTCGATGCCTTCGGCGTTGCCCCGGTCGATGCCGATGTGCGCGCGGATTACTTTAAGAAGTGGATTGCCGACGGGATGCACGGTGAAATGAAATGGATGGCCCGTAATCCGGAAAGACGGACGGATGCCACGAAAGTCCTGCCGGAGGCAAGGAGCTTGATTGTCGTAGGGCTTAACTATTGGCAGCCCCATCCGGCTGCTGGCTATCGCATCGCCAAATACGCTTTAGGGGCGGATTACCATGATGTCATTTTGCCTCGGCTGCAAAAACTCTGCCTCATCATGGAAGCCATGGGAGGGGCCCAAAAGCCCTATGTCGACACCGGCCCCGTCCTCGAAAAGCCGATGGCCGCCGCGGCAGGGTTGGGCTGGCAAGGTAAGAGCACGATTCTGATTCACCGCGGCGCGGGCACCTGGCTGTTTCTCGGAGTCATTCTCACGACCTTGGAGTTGCCGCCGGCCGAACGGCAAGAACCTGACCGCTGCGGAACGTGCGTGCGCTGCATCGAAGCCTGCCCCACGCAGGCGATCATCGCCCCTTATAAATTAGACGCGCGACGCTGTCTGGCCTATCTGACAATCGAACATCCCGGTCCGATTCCTTTGGAATATCGCGAAGCCTTGGGCGACCGGGTATTCGGTTGCGACGATTGCTTGGACGTCTGCCCCTGGAATCGTTGGGCAGAACAAACCCGCGAGGCAGCGTTTGTGCCTCGGGATCACCCGCCGCTTCGTGAGACCCTTGCTTGGAACCCCGCTCAATTTGAGGAGCACTTTAAAAACACCCCAGTCGCCCGTCTGGGGCTCCACCGTTGGTGGCGCAACGCCCTGACGGTGCTGGGCAATGTCGGAACCAAGGGAGATTTGCCCGCCATTGAAACACTCCTTGCACACGATGATGCGATGGTGGCCGAGCATGCGGCCTGGGCAGTCGAGCGGATTCACCATCGGTAAACCTACTTGTTGCCTCGGGCTCCTGGCTTGCCCTAATTTAGTCCCGTGTCCCTCGCTCAAGCTTACTACGCACTGGCGGCCGTCCTATTGCTCGCCGCTTATTTAGTCTTCACGGCCTCGCCCTTACTGCAGACCTTTCGCCGGTCGCGCTTCGCCACGGTGACATTGACTTTGGCCGCGACGGCCTGGTTCGGTTGGTGGCTGATGAATATGCCGGAGCCGGATCTGGCCGGCTTGCCGCGCTTACCCGTGGTCGTGGTTTTGCTTGGTGCAAGCCTCGCGACGCTCCGCTTCATGCCGGACCTACTTTCCGTCCGTTCGCTTGGGGTGCTGATGCTTTTCTTCGCGCGCTTTACTTTGGATGCGGGGTATCGGCAATTACCGCAAAGTTTGTTGGAGGCCACGCTCAGCTATGGACTGTTCGTTTTCTTCGGGCTGTGGTGGGCTTATTCCCCGCCCGCATTTTTAAACCAGTGCGACTGGGTCTTGCACACCCCCGCACGCCATAAGGGCCTCGGCCTCATCTTGGGCCTGCTAGCCGTCGCCTGCCTACTGGCGACAGTAGTATCGTGAGCCGAGCGCTGCTCATCGTGGTTTCAGGGCCGGCCGGAAGTGGCAAGACGACGCTCTGCGCCCGCCTGACCGAAGCTAATCCGCGGGCTATTCGTCGGGTAATCACTTGCACAACGCGCGCACCGCGCGCCGGAGAGGCCGAAGGGGTTGATTATTATTTCCTGACGAGGCCGGAGTTCGAAGCGCAAGTCAGGTCGGGGGTGTTTTTAGAGCACGCCCTCGTCCATGGTAATCTTTACGGCCCGCGGCTGGCCGACGTGGCTAAACACTTGGACGCGGGTTTTGACGCGCTTCTCAACGTCGATGTTCAAGGTGCAGCCACGATTCGCGCCATGGGAACGGCCGACGCTCGGCTGGCCGCGGCGCTCGTGACCGCATTCATTAGGGTGAGCGATCCGGTCGAATTGCGCCGCCGGCTTACCGGCCGCGGAACGGATCCACTTGATGAAATTGATCGCCGCGTCGCTACGGCCTCCGAAGAACTGAAGCACGCCGGCGAATATCAACATGTCATCGAGAGTGGTAGTCGGGAAGCTGACTTCAACGCCCTGCAAGCCATCTACCAGTTAGAAAAATCCCGATGATACTCGAAAAAAATGACATTGCGGCGGTCTTAGACGAGATCGCGACTTTGATGGAGCTCATGGGGGAGAACCCTTTTAAGATCCGTGCCTACTCGACGGGCGCGCGTATCCTCGAGACGATGACCGAAGATCTGGATGAGCTCATCAAGACCGGCGGCTTGGCCGAGATCCCGGGCATGGGCGAAGCGTTGGTGGATAAGATTACAACCTTACGCCGGGACGGCATTTTACCTTTTCACCAAAAACTCCGAGCCGGAATTCCAGCCGGACTTCTGGAGATCATGCAAATTCAAGGCCTTGGACCGAAAAAAGTCCGCGCGCTTTGGACGCTCTTGGGCGTGGAAGACTTGGCCAAATTGAAAGAAGTTTGCGAATCCGGTAAGGTCGCCGAACTAAAAGGCTTCGGAGAAAAAACGCAGACCAAGATTCTCGAAGGCATCAAGAACCGAGTCGCTTATAGCTTGCGTCATCGATGGTACGAAGCCGCCGAAGTCGCTAATCCGATTCTAGCCGGTCTGCGCGCTTTGCCGCAGGTCAAGCATGCCGAGTCAGCGGGCTCATTGCGCCGAGCCCGCGAGACGGTGGGCGATCTCGACTTCATCGTCGCGGCGGCGGACCCGAAGCCGATTATGGATTGGTTTGTCGCCTACCCGGGGGTGAAAGAAGTAACCGCCCACGGTGAGACAAAAGCGAGCGTACGCTTTGAGTCCGGCCTGCAGGCTGATTTGCGCGTGGTGCCCGAAGAGCAATTCTTCTTCGCGCTCCACCATTTTACGGGTTCCAAGGATCATAATGTCGCGATGCGGCATCGCGCCCTGTCGCGCGGTTTGAGCATGAGCGAGTGGGGCTTCAAGGCGACCGCCGAAGGTGTCCACGCGCCTGGCGCCCAAAGCGAAGCGGAAGTTTTTCAAGCGCTTGGGTTACCTTGGATTCCGCCCGAACTCCGCGAAGGCGCGGGTGAAATCGATGCCGCGGAGGCAAAGTTGCTTCCGCGCTTGGTCGAATTGAAAGATCTTCGCGGAGCCTTTCATAATCATACGACAGCCTCTGATGGAGCCCATACCTTAGAACAGATGGCGAAAGCGGCCGAGCGCATGGGCTGGGAATACCTCGGGATTTCCGATCACTCCAAATCAAGCTTCCAGGCTAATGGACTTGATGAAGGTCGGCTGCTCGCCCAGATGGATCAGATTGCGCAGCTTAATGCGTCGGGGAGATTCAAGGTGCGTCTACTGACGGGCTCCGAAGTAGATATCTTGCGCGATGGTTCGTTAGATTACGCCGATGATCTGCTCGGGCGGCTCGATTTCGTCGTCGCCTCGGTCCATAACCTTTTCACCTTAGATCGCGAAGCGCAGACGGCCCGGATCATCCAGGCCATCGAAAGCGAACACGTGGACATGATTGGACACGTCACCGGCCGATTGATTAATAAGCGCGAGCCTTACGACGTCGACGTCGGCAAGATCATCGATGCAGCGGCGGCGAACGACACGATTATCGAACTTAACGCCAACCCTTGGCGGTTAGACATGGATTGGCGTTGGTGGCGGCGGGCCGCTGAGAAGGGGGTGCTATGTTCAATCAACCCAGACGCCCATGACTTCGCGCACTTGAGTTTTGTCGAGCACGGCGTCCGCATCGCCCGCAAGGGATGGCTAACCTCTGCGCACGTGCTGAACACCCGCTCCTTGCCCGAGGTTTTAAAGTGGTTGGGGCGATAAGACGTTTTCTTCCGGCTCGCCCTTACCCGTAGGGCCGTCCTAATCTACCGCATGCTGCACGATAAGCGCCGTCTGCTCCTCATCGCCGGTCCTTGTTCTCTCGAGTCGGAGGCTAACTGTCGGACCGTCGCCAAGGAGCTCAAGGCTCTCGCCGCGCGCCACCCGGAGCTTAATATTATTTTCAAAGGTTCTTATGATAAGGCGAATCGCACCTCGTTGGGCGGCGATCGCGGACCGGGGATGCAAGCAGGCTTGGATTTGCTGGCGATGGTCAAAAAGGATTACGGCTTCGCCGTCCTCACCGATATCCATGGTCCGGAGCAATGTGAGGCCGTCGGCAAGGTTGTCGACGTTCTCCAAATCCCGGCCTTCATGTGCCGCCAGACCGACTTGCTCGTCGCGGCCGCCCAGACGGGTCGGGTCGTGAACGTGAAGAAGGGGCAATTCCTTTCGCCTTTGGAGATGCGCTTCGTCGTCGATAAGCTCGAAGGCGCCCAGGCGGCAGAAATCTGGCAGACGGAGCGCGGCACGACCTTCGGTTACCAGAACTTGGTCGTCGATATGCGCTCTTTCCCGATCATGGCGGGCTTCGGTCACCCCACCATCATGGACGCAACGCATGCGGTCCAGCTTCCTGGTGCGGCCGGTGGTTCATCAGGTGGGCAGCGCGAATATGTTCCGGTTCTGGCCAAGGCGGCGCTCGCGGCTGGTGCCGACGGGCTCTTCATGGAAACGCATCCCGATCCGAGTAAGGCTATTAGCGACGGCCCCAGCCAAGTGCCCCTCGCGGAGTTCCCGGCGCTCGTCGAATCTTGCCTGCGCGTCTGGAAAGCCGTTCGCGCTTAAGTATTTAATTTCGCCAACGCGGCCACCCGGTCAAATTTACCGCGTTCATCCGTCGGCAGACTACGCACGAAGATATAGTGTTTAGGCCGAGCGGCCGGCTCCAAGGTCTCCGCAACAAGTCGTAAGGCTCCTTCAATCGCAGGTTTGCCAACGACGCAGGCCGTCACGGCTTCACCCCAAGTTGCATCTGGCTGGCCAAAAACTTTTACTTCCGAAATAATGCCGCTGGCGATAAGCGCATGCTCGACGCGAGACGGATCAACTTTTTCACCCCCGGTTAATATTACCTGATCGGCGCGTCCGAGGACTTTAATCGTCCCATCGGGTGCGACATCGCCACGATCGTGGGTGAGGTAAGGGTGCTCCAGCGAATAGTTCGGCCAGACCCCTCGACCCAGGGCGGGGGTCGAAACCTGGAGCAGTCCATTTGCCGCCTGGAAGTTTACGCCTGGCAAAGGAGACCCTCGTAATTCGTGCTTACTCCAAACAAGTTCCGGAGGACAAAGTGCGCAGGCGGCGGCGGTTTCCGTCATGCCGTAGGTGACATAAACCGGCAATCGGTGGGTGCCGATCAGCTCTCTCAACGGAGAGGGTAGCGACGATCCGCCGAGGAGAATCACCTCAAATTGGCGGAGCCAGTCCGCTCCCGCTCCTATGGCTAATAGGCGAGTCAGCTGAGTGGGAACCAGCGAGATGATGCGCGTGCCAGTGGTCGGTAACGTGACGTCCGGCAATGGTTCGCCTGGTGTGAAGCGTCCGTTGAGCACGGCAAAAGTTCCGGAGGTTTCGCGGGCGCGTATCGCTGGCATGAGTCCGCTGACGTGCCACGGAGGTGTGACGATGACGCCATGTAAGGTTGGTTTGAATCCGCGCTGCATTAAAGCTTCGCGCAAGCTGAGCGCGGCCGCGCGCAGGGTATTCTTATCATGGATGATAAATTTAACCCGGCCGCCCGTGCCACCAGAGGGAATCATGATTCGCCCCGCCCAACCTAAATGCCAATCGCAGGGGCTTGCTCCGCCCGGGAGGGGTCCTTTGCCCGCCACCCTGACGGCTGCGGGGATTTGGCGAGTGGCTTCACCCATCTCCCCTTCGCCCCACTGCGGGTTACCTAAGAACGTTGGGATGCCTGCATCCAACGCCGCTAAGGTTTCCCGAAGATGTTCGGCGTAATCAGCGTGGAAGACGACCAGACCGCTCACGAAATTTCGCGCCAAAAAGCGTCCCAATCAAAATCAGCCATCCCGCGTGCTATCGGTCCTGCGGGATGTCGATCCCGGGCGTCATGTTCAAAGCGACCCAGGGTGTCGAAGCCCACGGGGCCCACCTCTTCGTCAAGCGAGGCGAGCCATAAGGCGGCCTGCCGGCCGATGGCGGTTTCAAAGCAGGAGGAATAAACGACGGGGCTGCGTCGATGTTGCCGCCATGCTCGGAGCTCGGTCCAGTCCCCGGCGAGCAAAGGTTTGATGACGACCAGCCCAGGCCAATCACTCCCGGCGGGCGTGAGGAAGGATTCATCGAGCGCGATTTTATCTTGGCCCAAAGAGGCGTAACCCGGGTGGCCGACGGGCAAGGGTTGTTCCAGAAACTCTACGCGCTTTTCGCTTCGGGCAAATTCGGCCCAAGTGCGGGCGGCCGTGAGATTAAGTGAACCATTCGCATCGAGACGAACTTGGCCGGCGAAGAGGGAAAAGATTTCGCGAATCGAAGGCTCTTGGGTGGTGGCAGATATTTTTATTTTTAAAGTCTGGAACCCAGCGGCGATTTTAGCCGCCGCGTCGTCGCCCGATAAAGCGATCAAGCCCGCACAGGGCAACTCACCGCCGTACGCGGCGATGGCCGTCCAATGTTCACAGCTGGACAGGGCTGCCGCCAAGCAGGGTAGGGCGGATCGGGAGGCTTGGACGGTGGAACAAAGGTGCGAATAATTACCTTGGGCCGAGCGCATGACTTCGATGGCCTGGTCGATGGTTTCGGACGGGAAGCCAGGCCATGGGGCGATTTCTCCGTAGCCGACGCCGGTTTCGCTTTGGCACCGGAGGAGAACACGATCAACCGCATCGACGTTGCCGGCCCCGGTCGCCAATGGTGAGCGAAAGCGCCTGCGGACCCGCTTGAAATCAAAAAAGCCTCCTTTCATCCCGTCACTGTCATGAATCGAGGCCAAGTCGCAAAAACAATTTGCCTCCAAGGCGGGGGGTGCCTAACACCCTTTGGGGAAACCAACCTGTCATGGCCTCTCCCAAATCCAAGGGCCGCGTTTCCCTCGACGAACGCTTTTACCTCCCCGCTGACGAATTCTTTCAGTCTACCGTCGGCTTAGGGCTGACCTACGACGACGTCTCGCTTGCCACCCGCTATTCAGAGGTGCTGCCACGGATGACTCGTCTCGATACCACGCTTTCCGACTCCCTGCCGTTGTCTTTACCCATCGTATCATCGGACATGGATACCGTCACGGAGCACCGGATGGCCATCGCAATGGCGCTTAACGGGGGGCTCGGGCTTCTTCATTATAATATGACGGAGGTCGACCAGGTGGCCGAAGTACGCCGGGTTAAAAATCATATCCACGGTATGATCGGTGATCCGGCGGTGGTCGCGCCCGAGGACACGATTGCGCAGGTGCTCGCCCGGATCGAGCACGACGGATTAGCCTTCAGCACCTTCCCGGTCGTTGGCCCCGACAATACCCTCCTGGGCTTACTCCCCGGAAGCGCCGTCAAAGAACGCCACGGGCAGCGCAAGGTTGCTGCTGTCATGATACCGCGGGATCAGATTTTTACTGTTGTCGAAAAAGATCTTGGAAAAGACCCTATCGCCAAGGCGGACAAGCTCTTCTCCGAGCACGTCGGCCAAAATAAGTTATTAGTGGTCGACGCGAAGAATAAACTCCGCGGCCTGTTCACCCTCAGCGATATCGAGCGTATTTCCGAAGAGTCTCGGGCGCACGTCCGCCCCACGCGTGATTCAGGGTTCCGCCTGCGGGTTGGAGTTGCCATTTCAGTCCCGCGCCATGCGGACGGTGAAATCGACCGGGTCCGCTTCTTAGCCCATGCGGCTGCCTTAGTAGAGGAAGGAGCGGATGCTTTGGCGATTTCCACGGCGCACGGACACACCAAGGGCGTCGGCGATGCCATTCGCATGCTCCGCAAGGCGCACAAAGGACTCACGCTGATCGCTGGCAATGTCACCAGCGGCGAAGGCGTTGAATTTCTCGCCGCCGCCGGAGCTGACACCATCAAGATTGGCCAAGGCCCCGGATCAATTTGTACGACGCGTATCGTCGCCGGCGTCGGCATCCCGCAACTCACCGCGCTTTATGTCGCCTCCCGGGCCGCGGCCCAAAAGGGCGTCCGTATTCTCGCCGATGGCGGCATCACCAAGAGCGGCGATATCGTCAAAGCGCTCACCCTGGCCGACGCGGTGATCCTTGGCGGTTTGCTCGCGGGCAGCCGCGAAGCCCCCGGCAAGCTGATGGAAATCAACGGTAAGACTTATAAGGAATATCGCGGTATGGGTTCGCACGAAGCGATGCGTAAAGGCTCTGCCGCCCGTTACGGCCATTCAGCCAGTGGCAAGTTCAGCAAAGTCGCCGCCGAGGGGATCGAAGCCCTTAAGGAAGTTTCCGGAACCGTCGATCAGGTGCTTGGCACCTTGGCTGGCGGAGTGCAAAGCGGCCTTGGCTATCTCGGAGCTAATAATCTGAACGAACACCGCGCGTTGGCTCGCTACATCCGGATCACCCCGGCAGGGTTGCGCGAAGCCGCTCCGCACGACGTGATTGAAATTAAGGCGGGCTCATAATTTTTTATCCAGCAAGTCCATGCCATCTCTTTTACGCTCAACGCTCATCTTATTGGGCGGGATTGTACTCGGCGCCCTCGCGACTTTGATTTTGCAACCGAGTTTCTCGATTGTCATGACGAATGCTCCGGCCGCCGCCAAGACCGAAGCCGCTGGAGCCGTCACTAAGCCCGAGTCCGCTTCCGGCGCGGAAGGTTCCGCAAGTAAATCCGCTTCCGCGTCTTCGGCTTTGCCCGCTTTAGATTACGCCGCCATCAACGAGCGCCCAGCGCTTTGGCCGACTTCAGTCGTGATGATCAAGCCTTACAGCTCTCCCGTGCTCGAAGGCGGTAAGAAAATCAGCGAGACGACGCTGGCGATGGGCGATTCATTACAGGTCTCCAAGGTTTTCGGAGCTGGCATCCTCGAAGTTCGTTCACGGGGTGTGAAATTCGAAATCGATAGCCGCCTGACTAATTTTGAAGCTTTGATTCGCAAGAAGGCTCAGGAACTGTTTGCGAATGGAAGCAATCAACCGATGCCTTATATAAAGGCGGCACCGGAGGCTCCCGCCGGGGTGGCGCCTGTGCCCACGGCGGCGATACCTACGGCTGCCGTCGCCAACCCCGTTGCGAGTGCAGCGGTCGCGCCACCAGTCGTGGCCGCCCCAGCGGAGCCAGAAAAACCTAAGGTACGGAAGGGTCCGGCAACCCTAGACGAAAAACTCGACACCCTCTTTGGGCGTAATCCTGCCGCGGTGCCCGCGCCCACTGAGGCGGCAGCTCCCGCCGCCCCCGTAGCTCCAGCGGCGGAAGTCGCGAAGCCGGCTGACGCCAAAGAAGATTTGGATAAGAAAATGAACACGCTCTTTAAGTCTTCGAGGAAGTGAGTCAGGCCAAAATCTTTTCATGGAACGTCAATGGCGTTCGCTCCGCCTTGGGCAAGGGACTCGTCGATTTCATCGAGGCGTCCGACCCCGACGTACTTTGTCTGCAAGAGACTAAGTGCGAAACCGCGACGGCGCAGACCTTGGGGTTAACATTCGCCCATCAGGTCTGGCATGAGGCCGAAAAGAAGGGCTACTCGGGAACGGCGATTCTCTCCAAGTACGAACCTTTGTCGGTGGCTTTAGACTTTCCCGGCGACCACCCGGCGGAAGGTCGGGTCGTCACCGCCGAATTCCGCGGCTGTTACGTTGTCAGCGCTTACGTACCTAATTCCCAACGCGATTTGGAGCGGTTGGACTACCGCTTGCAATGGGATGCGGATTTTCAGCGTCACCTGGCGAAGCTGGCGCAGAAAAAACCGTTGGTTGTCTGCGGCGATCTTAATGTCGCTCACGCGGAAATAGATTTAGCTAACCCTTCGACCAATCGACGTAATGCCGGATTCACGGATGAAGAGCGCGAGTCTTTCACCAAACTTCTCCGGCAGCATGGTTTTGTTGATACGTTTCGCGCGCACCACCCCGACGCCCAACAGCGTTATAGTTGGTGGAGTTACCGGCCTGGCATCCGCGCTCGAAATATCGGCTGGCGCTTGGATTATTGCCTGACGTCGGAAGGGCTCAAGTGGTCGTCGCCCGAAATCCATGATCAAGTGAAGGGCTCGGATCACTGTCCGGTTTCGGTCCGGATTGCGGCTGAGCTGGCTTGAGTCTGGTGCCTTAGGAGTGATGGCCCATCCGACGCTTCACCCAAGGCACCATGGCCAGTAGGACGACCGTCACCACCCCGACTATCAGGGCTTGGTTCAGAAAGAATCGTGAAAGTACGATGGGGTCTTTGGACGAAAAACTTTCGGCCAAGACGCCGGCGAGTTTATTGCCCAAGGCTGTTCCTAAAAACCATAGACCCATGATGAGCCCCGCCAGTTTGGCCGGCGCGAGCTTACTCATTGTACTGAGCCCAACCGGGCTGAGGCAAAGCTCACCGAGCGTCTGCAAGAAGTAGACCGCAATGAGCCACCACGGACTGACTTTGCCGCTCGCGGTGAGCTGCGCGGCGGGGACCAGTAACAAGAAAGATATCCCCAAGAAAACCAGCCCAAGGACGAATTTGCTCGGAACGGATGGTTGGCGCGCACCCCACCGAACCCAGCCCCAAGCGAAGAGTGGCGCGAGGGCGAGGATGAAGAGCGAGTTGACGGATTGGAACCAAGAGGAAGGGAAGGCCCAGCCCGCAATTTCATTATGGGTGAGCTCGTCGGCGAAGAGCGTGAGCGAGGAGCCGGCCTGTTCGAAGACGGCCCAGAAAATAATCGCCGCGATGAAGAAGACCAAAATAGCGGCGATACGGTGGCTTTCTTCGTCCTTCTTCATGAGGCCGAAATAAATCACTCCAGCGACCGGCAGGGCATAGACGACCGGGTTGATCCAAGCGAAATAGTCCGATGCGATCATTAAGCCTAAGAGCACGACCGTTCCGAGGGCGACCATCAGGAGCTGTGCCCATGGGCGCGGTGTTTCGCGGTCCGGGGCGTGACCGATGTGTTCGATAAGCTTAAGCCGACGCAGGTACGTCCACATCCCGAAGATCATCCCGACGCCAGCGGCGCCGAAACCCCAATGCCAGCTATGCAGGGGATCAAATCCCCAAGAGAGGAGTACGGCTTTGAATTCTTCGCTTTGGGCGAGCCAGCCCACGACCAACGGTGAGGCAAAGGCTCCGAGGTTGATGCCCATATAAAAAAGCGAGAAACCCGCATCACGTCGATAATCGCCGCGGGCGTATAACCCACCGACGAGCGTGCTGATGCTGGGCTTAAGCAGGCCGGTACCCAGCGCGACTAAGATGAGACCGAGATAAAAACTTGGAGTCGAAGCGATCGCCAAAGTGAAGTGCCCAGCGGTGATGATGAAGCCGCCAATCAAAACGGCACGCCGCGCGCCGATGAAATTATCGGCGAGGTACCCGCCCAGGATGCAGACCAGGTAGCTCGCCATGGTGTAATTCCCATAAATCTGCGCCGCTAACTTCTGATCCATCCCCATCCCGCCAATCGCCAAGGGGGCAATCATGAAGAGAAGCAGAATCGCCCGCATGCCGTAGTAGGAGAACCGTTCCCACATCTCCGCGAAGAAGAGCATGCTAAGGCCCTTGGGGTGGCTACCGATCCCGCCCGGGGTTAAGACCTCGGGGTCGTGAGGGGTCACCTCAGGGATGGGCTTGGGGAGGGTCATCGCGGTCAGAATAGGCAGGTCCAAGTGGACCCAGCAGGCAACGTATTTGCCTAATTTAGGCGAGGACGGCGTTGACAGCACCCCCCGAGGGGGTATTTTTGAGACTCATTCTCAACTAGCGTGACTCCGCTTTCCCAACTTCTACCCGGTCAATTCGGGAAGCTGGCTTCGCTTAACCCGGAGCGCGCGGTGGACCAGCGCTTGATGGCGTTAGGGCTCCTGCCGGGGATGATTTTGAAATTGGTCCGCAAGGCACCCTTGGGTGATCCGCTGGCCATCGAGTTTGGAGGCCAGGTCGTGAGTTTACGCTTATCGGAAGCGGAGAGTTTAATCGTCGATGTGGCAGCCGATTGCCCCATCCAGCGTCCTCAGGCAACGTCGTGAGCATTCCGACACAGGGCCTGATGGTCGCGCTCGTCGGCAATCCCAACACCGGCAAGTCCACGCTCTTTAATGCCCTGACGGGACTGCGTCAACGGGTCGGAAATTATCCGGGTGTGACCGTCGCCCGTAAATCGGGGTCTTGTGATTTAGGTAACGGCACCAAGGTGGAGTTAGTCGACCTTCCCGGGCTTTACTCCTTGGCCGCCACTTCTCCGGATGAGCAGGTAGTCACCGATGCGTTATCTGGAAATATTTCAGAGGAACGCCAGCCAGACGCGGTGATCTTGGTCGCTGATGCGACCAACCTCTTACGTAATCTATTCTTAGCCTCACAGCTCGCGGAATTAGGCCTTCCCGTCGCGTTGGTCTTAAATCAAGCCGACGTCGCGAAGGAACAAGGATTACGCATCGATACGGGGCTGCTGTCCGAACGTCTGGGTGGTATCCCGGTCGTCATGGCTTCGGCTTGGAAGGGCGAGGGCGTGATTGATGTTCGCCGGGCTATCGCGCTGACCCTCGAACGTAAAACGCTTTTGCCGCGGGTGGTATGGCCTGAAAAAATTTTAGCGGCGTTGGAAGATATTACGGCGGCCATTTTAAAGGACACCGGCCGCCAAGTCACTTCAGCCGAGGCCCAACGGCTAATTTTTGATTCCAATTCCGCCTTGGCGGAACGGTTGCAATGGAAGGCAGAACACCGCGACCCAGTCATCCGTCAGGGGCGAGAGACCGTCCGTCAGTCGGGTTACAATCCCTTGGCGGCCGAACCCCTGGTGCACTACGCCCGCCTGCGCAAAGCGCTGGAAGGCGTCGTGAAAGAAGGCGCCGCTCGTGCCAGTCGGTCTGCGGCGGTCGACCGATTATTACTGCACCGTTTCTTGGGCCCCGTGCTCTTCGCCGGCATCATGTTGGGCTTCTTTGCCTCCGTCTTCTGGTTAGCGAAGTTCCCGATGGAGTGGATTCAGTCCGGGGTCGACTGGACGAAGACAGTCGTCGCGCCGCCCCTTGACGCGTATCCGATGCTCCAGAGCCTGCTGGCTGACGGCATCATTGGGGGCGTCGGTGCCTTCCTGGTCTTCCTGCCGCAAATCCTAATCCTCTTCCTTTTCATCGGGATCCTCGAAGATAGCGGCTACATGGCGCGCGCCGCGTTCATTATGGACCGCCTCTTCAGCTGGTGCGGACTCAATGGTAAGAGCTTCGTCCCGTTGCTCTCCGGTTTCGCGTGTGCGATTCCGAGCCTACTTTCGACCCGCACGATTGAAGACCCCAAGGCCCGGCTCGCGACGGCCTTCGTCGTGCCGTTTATGAGCTGCTCGGCCCGCTTCCCGATTTATGCGCTCATGTGCGCTGCCTTCATCGGGCCGGTCTATGGTCCGGGCTGGCAATCCGTCGTGATGGTCGGCATGCATTGCGTCGGGTTGTTTTTCGCCGTCCCGACCGCGTTCGTGCTCACCCGCCTTGTGCTCAAGGTGAAGCCGCAGCCGTTCGTCCTCGAGCTCCCGCGCTATCAGATGCCCAAGCCGCGCGACGTCCTCTGGCGGATGTGGCAGAACGCCGCCGAATTCGTCTCCAAAGCTGGTACGGTGATCTTCGCCATCACGATTATCGTGTGGGCACTCTCCTACTTCCCGCGCGACGCATCGGTCGCCGCCCACATCAAGGCAGCCAACCCGACGGCTGCCGAAGAAGTGGTTAAGGCCAAGGTCCAAGCCGCGTACGTCGAGCAGTCCTACATGGGAAGCTTCGGTAAGGCGGTGCAGCCGGTCTTCGATCCGCTGGGCTTCGACTGGAAGATTACCGTCGGCGTGCTGGCGAGTTTCCCGGCTCGTGAGGTGATTGTCTCGACCCTTGGCGTCACTTATTCTGTCGGTGAAGGGGCCAAGGCCGACAGCCAGCATCTCCGCAAGGCCATGAAGGATGCGAAGTGGTCCGAGGGTCCGCGCGCCGGCAGCCCGATTTTCTCACTCGCCGCGGTGCTGTCGTTGATGGTCTTCTTCGCCCTCTGTTCGCAGTGTGGCCCGACGATTGCGACGCTCGCTCAGGAGACCGGTGGGTGGAAGTGGGCGGCGGGCTCATTTGTTTATATGACGGCCCTCGCCTGGGTCGCCGCGACGGCCGTCTACCAGGTCGTCATCCGCATCTCATGACCCTCGAAGCCGTCCTCGTCGGAGCAATCGTGGGTGTCGCCGCTGGCTGGCTCATCCGTCGCTGGCTCGTCGCGGCTCGCCGACGCAAAGAAGGTGGCTGCGCCGGTGATTGCGCCTGCGCGCCGAAAATAAAACCGAAGAAGTGAAGCGCAGGTAAGTTGACCCGTTGATGGGTTGGCCAGTTGGCCAGAAAAGACACGGAACTCAAAGGGAGACCGGGAACCGGGAAGTTAGCTTCGGACATATATCCCCAGCCAATCATCCGGTCTCCGGTTTCCCTTTGCGTTAACCCCTCATTTGGGTCTCTTGCCAACTGGCCCACTGGTCAACCGGCCAGCTCGTGTCGTCTCCAGTCAAATAGTCTGTCTCGTTCTGATTAACCGAGCCTCTGAGCCTCCGGGCCTCTCACGCTGTCTCCCTGGCCAACCGGCCATCTGTTCAACCGTTCAACTAATGCTGCGGCCCATGCCCCCATGTCACCGTGCTCACGTACCCCCCTCGCGGCTACGCCGCGCTCAAACCGGTTGCTGCTGGCTGAGGCAATGTAACGCCCCGCCTTCAATCAGCAGTAGGCGACAATCAAGGCCCACCACTTTGCGCCCCGGGAAACAATCTCCGATAATCCCTAAAGCTTTTTCATCAGAATCTTGTCCGTAGACGGGGACAAGTACGCCGGCGTTGACGATGAGGAAGTTAGCATAGCTCGGGGGGAGTTCCCGGCCGGCCAATCGAATTGTGCGCGGCAGCGGCAGCTCAATCACGTCCAGTTTCTGCCCCCCGTTGACGCGCATTTCGCCTAAACGGCGGAGATTTTCCTGCAGGGGTTGGAAGTTCGGCGAAGCCTTATCGGCTTCGGTGACGGCGATCAGTGTTCGCGATGCAACGAAGCGAGCGAGGTTGTCGATATGACCATCAGTATCATCGTTGGCCAAGCCTTCACCGATCCAGAGAAGCTCGTCGATGGCGAGGCCTTCACGGATGGCGGTGTGAAACGCCGCATCATCCCGACCATCGGCGCGGTTAGGATTATTTTGCACGGCCTCGGTGGTGAGCAATAAGCCATCACCGGAGACTTCGATACCGCCGCCTTCGAGTTCAAACGGGAAGGAGAACTTTTTTACGCCGAGGTGCTGGGCGATTTTTCCCGGAACTTGGTTATCGAGCGAGGCTTCAAACTTTCCGCCCCAGCCGTGAAACTCCCAGTCGGTCAGCGCAATCTCCCCAGTCTGACGGTGTTTGACAAAAATTGGGCCATGATCTCGGCACCAGACATCATCAGTTGCGATGTCGATGAGCTCGATGACGGAAAGGTCGGCCTTGGCGGCTTTGAGTTCTCGTTCGGCTTCGGCGCGTAACTTTCCGGCGGCATTGATCCGCACGGGTTGAAAGCGGCTAATCGCGGCGGCGAACTCGGCGAACTTAGCGGGGACCAGATCGTAATGCCCCGGCCAGAGTTTGGGATTGGAGGGCCACGAGAGCCACGTGGCCGACTGGGCCTCCCATTCCGCCGGCATGCGGAAACCGAGATCGCGGGGCGAGGCCATGGTTGATTAGTCGCGGAGACGGCGGGTCAGGTCGCCATAAGCGTCGATTCGACGATCGCGGAAGAACGGCCAGATTCGGCGAAATTCCCGTTGGCGGGCGAGGTCGCAATCCGCCAAGAGGACTTCCTCTTTTTCAACCGAAGCGCGCGCGACGATTTCGCCATAGGGATCCGAGACAAAACTTTGACCCCAGAATTGAGTGCGGCCTTCGGTGCCGACGCGATTGGTCGCAGCGACATAACAGCCATTGGCGACGCCGTGTCCGCGTTGAACGGTTTCCCACGCGTTATGCTGCGCCTTACCGAGCGCGGCTTTTTCTTCGGGCAACCAGCCGATGGCCGTTGGGTAGAAGAGGATCTGCGCGCCGCCGAGGGCGGTGAGGCGCGCGGCTTCGGGGTACCATTGGTCCCAGCAGATCAAGACCCCGATATTACCATGCGCGGTTTTCCAGGTGCGGAAGCCGAGATCGCCCGGCGTGAAATAAAATTTCTCTTCAAACCCCGGGTCCTGCGGGATATGCATCTTGCGATACTTGCCGAGGACCAAGCCATCCGCATCGATGACGGCGGCGGTGTTATGATATACCTCGCTGCCGCGCGCTTCGAAGAGTGGTGCAACGATGACGACGCCGAGACGCTTCGCTACCTTGGCGAGTTCGGTGACCGAGGGTCCGGTTTCGATGGGCTCGGCGAGATCGAAATTCTTCGGGTCTTGGGTGACGCAGAAATATTTCGTCGTGAACATTTCCTGCAGCCCGATAATTTTCGCGCCCTTGGCGGCCGCTTCTTCGATCCGCGGGATGGTCTTCCGGACATTCGCCGCCGGCGTATCTTCGGCGGTTAGTTGGATGAGTCCGAGGCGGACGGCGTCGGGCAGGGACATCGGGCTTAGTAAACGAGCTTATTGATGGGGTATTCAACGATCCCTTCGGCACCCGACGCTTTCAGCGCGGGAATGAATTCACGAGCTTGGCGCGCATCGATAATCGTTTCAACCGCGACCCAATCCGGATTACTCAGAGGGGAAATCGTCGGGTTGCGCAGGGCGGGCAAGGCAGCAGACACTTTGTCCAAGGCTTGGCGAGGGAGATTGAATTTCAATCCTACCATGTGCTGCGCGGCGAGCGCACCTTGGAGCATGAGCACGACCTGCTCGATTTTAGCACGCTTAGCCGGGTTGGCCCAGGCGCTCTTATTGGCGATCAGGACCGTGGTGGTTTCGAGCAGTGTATCGACGATACGAAGATTATTGGCTTTGATGGATGAGCCGGTCTCCGTGATATCGACGATGGCATCGGCTAATTCGGGAACTTTGACTTCGGTGGCTCCCCAGGAGAATTCTACTTCACACTCAATGCCTTGTTTTTTGAACCAGCGACGGGTCGTCTCGACCAGCTCCGTGGCCACGCGCTTGCCAGCGAGATCCTGGGCGGTTTTAACGGGAGAGGCTTCAGGCACGCAGAGGACCCAGCGTGATTTTTGGGCGGAGGCCCGGCTGTAGATCAGCTCGCAGACTTGGACGACGTCGGCGGAGTTTTCTTGGACCCAATCCTGCCCGGTCAGCCCGCAGTCAAAAAACCCATGTTCAACATAGCGGGCAACCTCTTGGGCACGGATGAAGCGGCCATCCAGGGCGGGGTCATCGAAGGAGGGGCGATAGGAGCGGCTGCTCTTGATGACCGGGAAGCCGGCGCGGGCAAACAGTTGAAGGGTAGCCTCCTCGAGGCTTCCCTTGGGGAGGCCCAACATTAATTTAGCGATTTCCTGACTCATTAGACTATCGAGGAAGCCCACCAACCGCCCCGCCGCAAGCATTAAGGGGTTGACTAGGGTAGAGCCAGAAAAGAGCCTTTTGCTCACAATCTTATGCAAAAATCACTGACTCTTCTCGCTCTCTCGGCCCTGTTCGTTGGTTGCGCTCACAAAAAAGCCGAAGCCCCGCACTTCTCTTGGGAAAAAGAGGGTGCACCTGTCGCCGTCCCAGAAGACGCCACCAAGGCGCGCATCATCTCCGTGCGCGCTGATTTGGGGCTCATTGCCTTTGCGCGTACTGAAAAGCCAGAAGTAAAAACCCATTTACGCCTCGAGAAAGAAGGCAAATCCCTCGAAGTTGAAGTGATCAAAACGGACGACCAACAAGTCGTCGTCGGTATCGTTCCTAATCAGCCGAGTGCCCTTAAGTTCACGGTCGGCGAAGTCGTGGTTTGTACGGTAGCCACGGCCCCGGCGGCTCCGCTCGCCGAGCCAGCTAAATAGACAGCCAACAAACTTTGGGCGTGAGACACGTCCGAGACAGAAGGACCCGCCAGCGAAAGACCGGCGGGTTTTTTATTGGGTAAAATTCGCAAAATAGCCCGATAAAGCTCGAATTAAGCCTCTGCCGTTGACCGTTCCAAATGGCACGGCTATTGCTCAAAATCGTCATATTACCATGAATCTTCCCCTTCCAGCCCGCCGATCAGGAAGCGCCTTGCGCAAGCTTTTATCGGTGATGGCCGGAATTGCCCTCTTTTTAGTCATCATCGCCCTGCTGGGAGTTTGGGCGCTGGGTCGCTTCGCCCCCACCTTTTTGGATACGGCACTTTCGTCGAAATCAGGGGCCCATCTTTCCGTCGAGGCTAATGAAACCAATCTCTACGCTGGCCGGGTGGAGTTCCGCGGGCTCTCAATCAGTAACCCCAGCCGATGGCAGGAGCGCGAATTTCTTAAGGTCAAACACCTCGCCCTCGAAGTCGACGCCTGGGAGTTCTTCTTGAAAGGAAATATCAAGGTGAAGCAGGCCGAACTGGATATTGACCGCTTAGTCATCGCGGGGAAGGCCGATTACCTGAACGATAATAATACCAAAGATATTATGAAGGGTCTTAAGAGTCCGGACGGCAAGGCTCCGCCCGGACCCGCCGACGCGCCGCCCGCCGCCAAGCGCCCGTTCCATGTCGACCACCTGCGGGTGCGGGTCGGCCATATCACGATCATCTCCGGCGACGGCTCCCCGGAACGCCGGGTGATTGTGGACCGAGATTTTAACTTCGTCTTCGAGGCCACGGATATTACCGAAAAAAACTTTAACGATAAGGTCTCGCAGCCGCTGGGTCGCTTGGCTTTACAAAAAGTATCCACCGACGGCATGGATCTCATGATGGATCTGGCGCGCGAGCGGTTGCGCAAGTCGGTTACCGAAAAACTTCTCCAAGCAAAATAATTTCCCATGACTGAATCATCTTCCAACGACGGGGCGGCAGCCTCGGCCGAATTTGCGACCCGGATCGCCGAGCTCGAGGGCGAAGTGGCGCGCCTGAAGGACACGCTCCTACGCAGTCAGGCCGACCAACAGAACCAACAACGCCGTCATCAGCGCGAGCGCGAAGACCTCCGGAAGTTCGCGACGGCCAATCTGGTCGAAGAATTGCTCCCGTCGTTAGATGCTTTGGCGCTCGGCCTTGAAGCCGCTGCCGGCAAAGCCGAAGGGCAGGCCGTGGTGGAAGGCTTCCGGATGGCGATCAACCAATTGCGCTCCGTGATGGCGGCGCAGGGGTTGGCGGAAATTAATCCGTTGGGTCAGGCTTTTAATCCCGGTCGGCATGAATCGGTCGGGCAAGAATCTCATCTTACCATCCCGGAGGGCTCGGTCTCGCGCGTGGCGCGCGTCGGCTGGCTTCTGAACGACCGCGTCATCCGCGCCGCCGCGGTCTTCGTTTCGACGGGCATTACCAAATAAGCATTCGCCATGGCTGAGGACTATTACGGCATCTTGGGCGTCGCCAAATCAGCGGCGGCCGACGAGATTAAAAAAGCCTATCGCAAGAAAGCGATGGAGCTTCACCCTGATCGCAACCCAGGTAACAAAGAGGCTGAAGAGAAATTTAAAAAAGCGTCGCGCGCTTACGAGGTCCTGAGCGATGAGCAGAAACGTAAACTGTACGATCAACACGGCGAAGCGGCTTTCGAGCAAGGCGGCCCCGGCCCCGGGGGTGGCCGTGGTTTCAAGCGGGGGGCGGACCCGATGGATATCTTCAACCAAATGTTTGGGGGTGGCGGCGGAGGCGGGGGAAGTTTTTCCGACATGTTTAACGGCGGTAGCCCGAGCGGAGAAGGCGACGAGAATGCCGGCGAGGATTTACGCGTGGATATCAAGATCACCCTCGAGGAAGCGGCGGAGGGCGTAGAGAAGAAAATCCCTTACCGGAAACACGTGGCCTGTGCGAAATGCTCTGGATCCGGAGCCGAGCCCGGGGCGAAGAAGAGCCGCTGTGCCACCTGTGGCGGCCACGGCCAAGTCATCCGCTCGCAAGGATTTTTCTCCATGCGGCAGACTTGTCCGACTTGTCACGGTCAAGGGGTAAGCATCGACAAGCCTTGCCGTCCCTGTTCGGGTGAAGGGCGAATTATCGCTGAGAGCTCGGTCGAGGTCCGCATTCCGCCGGGCGTAGACAGCGGCACCAAGCTGCGTTCCAGTAACAATGGTTCGGCGGGGCGCCGGGGCGCCGCTTCGGGCGACCTCTACGTGGTCACGATGATCTTGGACCACGAACTTTTTGAGCGAGATGGGAATGACCTTGCCTGCACCATCCCGGTCAAATTCTCCGTAGCTGCGTTGGGCGGCCAGATCAATGTACCTAAGCTCAAGGGGAAGACCTTGCTCAAGGTGCCTGCGGGCACGCAGGGCGGCACCGTCTTCCGCTTGCGCGGAGAAGGGATGCCAAGTCTACGCGGAAGCAGCTATGGAGATTTACTGGTCCGCGTCGATATCGACGTCCCCAAAAAGATGACCGACAAGGAAAAGGAAGCCCTCAAGACCTACGCTGCCGCCTGCGGCGACGAAGCCGCGCCGGTCTCCGAATCTTGGCGTGCGAAGTTCAAGGAGTTCTTTCGTTAAGCCCCTTGCCCGACCGTGGTCAGGTCGTAAGGTGAACCCATGCCGCGCGACCCGGGCCAGACCGATCGACTTATCCGCCGTCTTCGCTGGGACGATTTGGACACCGCTTGGCTGATTGCTTTTGCGGGATTAGCCCGAGATGAGGATCTGGCTGGAGCGGGTTTGCGGCAACGTCCACTGCGGGCCGGAGACCCTTCCGCCTCGCTGTTGGCTGCGCCGGGCCGGGCGCGGGCGCGTATCGTAGCCAGGTGCCCGATGGTGATCGCAGGCTTGGGGATGATTCCGCTCGTTTTTCAGGCCTATGGCGCCGAGTGCACGGGTCGCGCGCTGGTCGGCGAAGGCTCTGGGGTGTCGGCTGGTACGGTGGTCGCCGAAGTCGAAGGACCCGCGGCCAACTTGCTCTCCGCCGAACGTATTCTCCTAAATTTTCTGCAACGCCTGAGCGGGGTCGCGACGACTACGCGTGAGCACGTCCGTGCGTTGGGTACGGCGTCGACTCGCCTGCTGGACACGCGCAAGACGACGCCCGGTTTCCGCATGTTAGAAAAATATGCGGTAGGCCAGGGGGGTGGCTTTAATCACCGGCTCGGATTATTCGACCGAATCATGATTAAGGACAATCACCTGGCCGCTGGAGACGCCTCTTCCGCGGCCCGCATTAGTACCCTTGTCCGGCGGGCGCGGCAAGCGCGGCCGGATTTGCTGGTCGAGGTGGAAGTGGATCGGCTCGAACAAATCGCGCCAGTCTTAGAGGCGGGAGCGGACGTCATTCTGCTCGATAATTTTTCCCTCGCCCACCTGCGCGAGGGCGTGGCGCTGATTCGCGGCAAAGCTTGGTGCGAAGTGAGCGGGGGCGTGAATATCGCAACTCTTCCCTCGATCGGCGAAATCGCCCCAGACTTTGTTTCGAGTGGCGCCCTCACGCACGCCGCACCTTGGGTCGATCTCGGCCTCGACTGGGACTAACGTCATGTCCTCCCTCGATAGCAGTATTCTTTTGGCCTTCCTCAAGGCAGGTGCTGCGCCGGTCAGCGGCGATAAGCTGGCGAAAGAATTAGGCATGTCGCGCGTCGCGATTTGGAGCCGGCTGGAGCGCTTGCGCGGCGTCGGATTTTCTTTCGAGGCCTCGACGCGCAAAGGCTATCGCTTGACGGAAGTTCCCCGTACCCTGAACGGCGCTTTGCTTGACGCCCATCTCCGGCTTTTGAAAGTCCGGACGGAAGTGGAATTATTACCGCTGGTGGATAGCACGAACTCTGAAGCGGAGCGCCGTCTCGCTGCGGGCCAAGAGGCGCCGTTCGGTGTGCTGGCTTGCGCTCAAAGTGCCGGCCGTGGACGCCTCGGACGGCGTTGGCATAGCACCCAGCCAGGCAACTTATACCTCTCGCTCGCCTTTCGCCCTTTCATTCCGCCCGACCGCTTAAAGCCCTTCACCCTTTGGATGGGCTTGGCGCTTTGCGCGCACATCGAAGCGCGCTTGGGCTTACGTTTGGGTTTAAAATGGCCTAACGATTTGCAGCTCCCCGACGGCCGGAAGGTCGCGGGCATGCTGACCGAAGCCCGGCTGGATGCGGACTCCGTTCGTGAATTGGTTTTTGGTTTGGGACTTAATCTGACTGGTGCGCCCAAGGATTTCCCCGCCGAGATTCGCGCGACGGCTGGCTCGATTGAATGGGCCTTAGGCAAGACCTTGGATGTTAATCAAGAGGCCGCCGCGGTCATTGCCGCACTCTTACAGGCTTGGAAGGATTTTGAAGAGGGAGCCTGGAGTCGGACCTTCCGCGTTCGTTGGCAGTCCTACGATATTCTGATGGGAAAGTCGGTGCGAGTCACCTTGCGAGGCAAGCCGATTGCTGGTATTGTTGATTCAATCGATGCCGATGGCTCCCTGATTCTGCGGACGGGCGGTAAGCGCCGGACGATTGTCTCATCGGGCGAGGTCACCTTACGTAAGCGCTAACCGAGCAACCTTGCCCTCGCCGCTCCCCTCGCTAAATCTCTCATCGTGCCCATTCTTTGCCTCGATATCGGAAATACGCACACCCATTGGGGCGTTCTCCGCGGGCGCGAAGTGCTCGAGCAAGGCGAGCTCATCACGGCTTCGCTGGATCCTGACCAAGTTCGGAAATGGCTGGGCGCCTTCCCGGTCAGCGGTATTGCCTTGGCGAGCGTGGTACCCAACGCGACCCGGATGGCGCTACCGATTTTGGAGTCCAGCGGGCTGCCCTTTTATCAACTAAACCACGCGACCATCAAGGGGCTTGGTTTTGATTATCCCCGCCCGGCGGAAGTCGGCCAAGACCGCTTAGCCGATTGCGTCGGGGCGCAACTGGTCTCGGGAGTGCCCGCCGTCGTCATCGGGATGGGCACCGCGACGACGGTGGATATCCTCACCGATAAAGGTTATGCCGGTGGAATCATTGCCCCGGGGCTTGGGGTTATGACAAAATATTTACACGAGCGGACGGCGCTGCTGCCCGAGTTAGACCCGTCCACGCTGCTGGGCGGGCCGGCTATCGGCAAATCTACGGTCGATGCCATGCGGGCGGGTTGCGCCTTGGGCTTTGCGGGAATGATTGGTGCCTTGCTGGATGGGGTTTGTACCGAACTTGTCCGGACGGGATTGCCTGCCCCCAGCGTCATCGTCACGGGAGGTGCGGCGATTTACCTCCCGGTCGCCTGGCAGGCTCGGGTCCGGCATGAGCCTCACTTGACCTTGATAGGCTTGGCCGAGGCCCATCGTAGGCATTTCGCCCATGGAAAAGCCTGACCCGCTGGTAAAACTACGCCGGCTCTTGCCGTGGCTGGCCGCGGCGGTGATCGCCCAAGCTGGGTTACTCGTCATTGCGGTCTGGGCTAACCGCCTGCCCCCGGTTTGGCCGATCGTGGTCGGCGACCTGGGCTTTACCTCCATCCTGCTTTTCGTCCTTTGGCGGCTCTTGGGCCGTCGGCGTTAGGCCTTCATCATCTTCAGGAGTGCCTTCCGGCGGGCCCGGATCTCGGTACAGCCGGCTTTGGCCAGGCGGTCGGTCGAGAAGGCTTCCACGGTCAAGCTGGCAACCGCGGTGCCATAGATCATGGCTTGGCGAAGGGCGGCAAAGTCGGTCGACCCGGTCGCGGCCAGGTAGCCCAGGAGGGCCCCGGCAAAACTATCGCCGGCCCCGGTGGGGTCGCGAAGCTCGGTGACGGGGTAGGCTGGCAGGGCGAAGAGGCCATCGTCATGAAACAAGACTGCTCCATGTTCGCCTTTTTTGATGATGACCGAACGACAGCCGTGTTCGCGTAGTTTTCGGCCGGCGATGATGACGTTCGCTTCACCGGTAAGTTTAGCGGACTCCGTGTCATTGATCACGAGCAAGTCCGCGCGGCGCATGACTTCGGCCAGACGTTCACGTTGGGTGTCGATCCAGATGTCGATGGTATCGGCTAAGACGAAGCGGGGTTTTGTCAGCTGGTCGAGGACGTTGAGTTGCAGGTCCGGGCGGATGTTGCCGAGCATCACGAACGGCGAAGCGCGGTGCGTTTCCGTCAAGCGAGGCTTGAAGTGTTCGAAGACATTCAGCTGCAAGTCTTCCGTGTCGCGACGATTGTAATTTTCGTGGTAGCGTCCGCTCCACGAGAAGGTGCGCCCGGTAGCGTCGGTGAGCAGCCCGTCGAGATCGATCCCGCGCTTGGCCAATTTCTTACGATCACGTTCCAGGAAGTCATGGCCGACCACGCCGACGATGCGGGGCGGAGCAAAATAACTGGCGGCCAAGCAGGCGTAAGAAGCGCTGCCGCCCAAGATGCGTTTGCCGGTCGCATGTGGCGTGATGATGCTGTCGTAAGCCACCGAGCCGACGACGAGGACGGGCTCTGGAGTGCGACCTTTGAAATTAATTCGGCGTGGGGTGATCATAGGAAAAGTTGTGGACGGGCGTCGCGGAGTTGGTGCAGGGCGAGAAAGGCGAGGGAGTGCTGGGCCGGATTTTTGGCCGCTTCGGCGAGGGCCAGTTTCGGAGAAAGCACCAGCACTTCAATCTCCTCGTTTTCATCTGGGGAGATTTTGCCCGAGGGCGTTACCCCCTCTAAAAGCACGAAATAACAGCGATTTGATTGGATGGCGGGGTTCGGCGCGCAGACGCCGAGGAGCGTGGCGTGGCCACCGACGTAGCCGGTTTCTTCTTCGGTTTCGCGTGCCGCGGTGAGCAGCGGATCCTCTTTCGTTTCCCGCACGCCGCCTGGAGGCTCGGTCGAAAGATCGCGGATGCCGAAACGGTATTGGCGCACCATCACGATTTTTCCATCCGGCGTAATCGGCAAGGCCAAGACCCAGTCGTTGGCATGGATCACAAAAAAATCACCCTCTCGGTGATCGAGAGGGTGATTACAGTGTTCTTTGAAAACCCGGAAAACCTTACAGTCGGCGTGGAGCGCTTCATGCTGGACGAACCAGCGTGCGGGCGCCGACATGTGCGGACCTTACTTAGTTTTTAAGCGCTGGCCGATTTGCAGCTGGGTCGCCTTGGCGTTAGGATTCAGATCTTGGAGAGCCTTAAGGGAGAGACCGGCTTTCTTGGCGATGGCGCCTAAGTTGTCACCTTTGACGACGACATATTCTCCTGGGCCGGCAGCGGCCGAAGCCCTGCCACCTTTTTCGGAGGCAACAGCAGCAGGCTTTTTGACCGCAGCTTGGAGGGCGGCGATTGCGTCGTTATAAGTTTTATTGTTTACGTCGACGCTTTGCTTGACGGCGCCGAGATCGGCAGCGACAGCTTGGAGTTCGGCGAGAGGAGCCTTGCCGGCGAGGGCGGCGCCAACTTCAGAGGCGGCCTGTTGGGCAGCCTGAGCGGCGAGGGAGGCGTTGGCGGCTTCACCCTTGGCTTTGATGCCAAGGACGAGACCGGCGGCGCCGAGTGCGAAACCTACGATTCCCACGATGAGCGGGAGCTTAGATTCGGAGGAGGATGAGGAGATGCTGTCGTTTTCCATAGTGTGAGGAGTTTTGCGGGTTAGAACAGTTGGAGATTAGCGGATTGACAAGGACGGCAACACAAAATCAATGTGCCTAACGGGTATCGGGCAGTATCTCAATTGGTAGAGTCCCTGCTTTGGGAGCAGGGTGTTGCAGGTTCAAGTCCTGTCTGCCCGACCACCCGTCGCCTTTTACGCTCATTTAACAGTTAAGCGTAAGACAGCGTCCGGCCGTTTTTTACCACGGTGACGTGGTTGGCGCCACCCGGCAGGGCTGAAGGCTCGGTGCGGCCGATGACCTTGGCTTCCAGGCCCAAGCTGGCGGCTATCTCAAGGGCAACGGGCAAGTCTCTTGGCTCCAGGTAGACCTCTAGCCGGTGGCCCATATTATAAACCTGATGCATCTCCTTCTCATCCGTCCCGCTGACCCGGGCAATTTCGGCAAAAATGGGCGGGGTGGGGAATAGGTCGTCCTTAATGAAGTGAACTTGGGTGCCAAAGCGGCGGCACTTGGTCTGCCCGCCCCCGGAGCAATGTACCAACCCTTTGACGCCAGCAGGGCCGAGGGCCTTGAGGAGGCGGATTGCGTAAGGCGCGTAGGTACGGGTGGGGGAGAGGAGCGCTTGGCCGACGCTCAGGGATGATCCCGGCAGGGGGTCGGTTAATTTATAGGGGCCACAGTAGGCCAGCTCCGCTGGGGTGGACTTGTCGTAAGTCTCGGGATATTTCTCTGCGTAGTACTTGGACAGAAGTTCGTGCCGGGCGCTGGTCAGTCCATTGGAGCCGATGCCGCTATTTTCACTGGCCTCATAATTACAGCGTCCGCCAGACGCGAGGCCGACGATGACAAGCCCGGGAATGACGCGGGCCGCGTCGACGACATCTTTGCGCCTCAGAATGGCTGTGGCCGTAGAATCGACCGTCAAAGTCGGGGTCAGGTCACCTACGTCAGCTGTTTCGCCGCCGCCGGAACTGATGCCAAAACCTTGCTCGCGAAGCATCTCGAGGACTTCTTCCGTGCCTTGGATGAGGTGCGCCAAGATTTCGCCGGGGATGGCCCGGGCGTTGCGATTGATGGTCGAAGAGAGAATCACCCCTTGCGTGACCCCGACGCACAGCAGGTCATCGATGTTCATCACGATGCTGTCTTGGGCGATGCCGCGGAAGACTTTCGCATCACCCGTTTCTTTCCACCAGAGGTAGGCCAAAAGCGCCTTGGTGCCGGATCCGTCGGAGTGTGTGACCACGCATTGCTCCGGGTCGCCGGTGAGCCGGTCTTCGACGATTTTGCAAAAGGCGCGGGGGTAGAGGCCGGGGTCGAGGCGGTCTACGGCGGCGTGGACTTCGCTTTTAGAAGCGGAGACGCCTCGGGCCGCGTAACGGCCTGAATCGGAGGAGGGCTTGCTTTCGGACGCCATGACTCTTGCCTGCTTATCTCCTGACCTGCTATTGGGTCAACGCCCTTCTCCCTCGTGCTGCGCTTCCTTTTACAAAGTCCATGGTTACGACGGCTATTTGCCGCTTTAGTCGGATTAGCCCTCGGGCTCATTTTGGTCACGGCATGGACGTGGTGGAATCAGCGTTCCCTTCAGAATTTAGCCAATAATCTGATGCACGCGTACGTGACGCGAGATATTCAGGCGATGGAGAATCTTTTCTGCTGGGAAGGTGTTGACGAAAAAACCCGCAGCCGAGTGCGCTTGGCGATCTTGCAAGAATTCGAACTCACGGTCGAGACGGTGAGCGTGAAGCCCTTGCTACCTACCGACGGGCAGGATGGTCCTGGTCTGCGACCTAATTTAAAGCCGGACGGCACGATTGAGGTTATTTACGCCACGCCCGATCGCTTGTCGGCCGCCTTTTTGGCCGGCCGGCAGGGACTTTCCGGCCACCGGCTGATCGTCATGATACCCGGCAACTGACGCGCATTCTTGACACCCGCCTTTCCTCTCTCACTTATAAATCCCCCATGGCTGATAAGAACGACAAACATCCCGAAGGCGTCACCGGTAAGTTTTACGTCGATACCCAGTGTATCGATTGCGACCTTTGCCGCGAGACCGCCCCTAAGTTCTTCATGCGCCAAGACGACGGCGGCTACTCTTATGTCTTCGCTCAGCCTACGGCCCAAGAAGACATCGATAAGTGCATGGAAGCCCTCGAAGGCTGCCCGGTCGACGCCATCGGTAAAGACGGCGAATAAGCTTCCGCTCAGGAAGTTTCTGAAAGCCCCGTTGGCGGGGCTTTTTTGCATCTGCTTCGGCTGGCATCCGTTCCCGTCCGCTGTAAGTTGAACGTATGGGCATCAAAATCTCCTGCGAATACCTCGGCGATCTCCGGGTCCGGGCGACCCATGGTCCTTCCGGTACGGTACTTATCACGGACGCCCCGGTGGATAATCAAGGTAAGGGAGAATCGTTTTCGCCGACCGATCTCACGGCGACTTCTCTCGCTACGTGCATCATGACGATTCTTGGCATCCAGGCCAAAGGACTGAACCTGGATTTCCGCGGCCTGCGCGTCGACGTCGAGAAGCACATGACCGCGCAGCCGCCCCGCCGTATCGCCAAGCTCGAAGCCGCAATCCACATGCCCGCTGGCATCGCCGAAGACCTCCGTGATCGCCTCATCCGCGCCGCCAACGCCTGCCCCGTAAAACAATCACTCCACCCCGATATCGAAATCGTGCTGGTTTGGATTTGGTGAGGGCTGAATTGATGAGATGCAATGGGTAGGGGCAGCACCGCGTGCTGCCCTAGTCTGTCTCTGCCTCGGGTAGGGACGGCTCTCCGAGCCGTCCGTTCGCGGACAGACGTGCGCACCTCGATCGAGCGTCTCTACTCTTAGTAGTGCCCAACGGCGGGTTCGGAGAACCTCGCCCCACCCCAGCCAACTATCCGGTCTCCGGTTCCCCTCGGAGTGAATACCCGTGCCCGCCACCTGCCACCCGAGGCTGCCACCCGCCACCCGAAACGATTGCCTCCACCTTTGCACTTTTGCACGCGGCTCCGCCGCAGTTGAACCTTTGCACGGCAACTTTGTCTTTCCCCGTGTCCCGTGTCACCTTGCCCACATGTCCCCGCGCGCTGCGCATCCGCGCATCGCATCACCAGCTCCGCTTCTTATGCCCGCTGATCGCGTAATAAGTCAGATAAAGATAACACGGGAGTAGGATCCAGTACCCGCTCCGCGCGGAGTAATGGTCCGCCAGCCAGCCATAACCCAGCGGGATGAGCGCGTTACCGCAGAGGCCCATGATCATGAGCGAGGCGCCGGTCTTGGTGAAGCGACCGAGGCCGTCGAGCGCGAGCGGCCAGATACCGGCCCAAGTGAGCGAGTTCGAGAGCCCGAGCAGCGTGATGCACCAGAGCGAGAGGTCGGCGTTTAATCCGAAGAACATCAGCTTGCCTGGGGCGAACAGCACGCCGAGCGTGGCGACCACGCCGAGCGAGGTGCACACCCGCAGTGCTGTCACCTGTGAGACGTAACGCGGAATGAGGGACAGCCCTAATAGATAGCCGATGATCATCCCTCCCAGCACGCAGCCGGGCAGAATCTTCGCGGCGGCGAGCGGGATACCCATCGTGTCCGCGTACCCGATGATGGTGTCGACCGCTACGGTCTGAGTCCCGACGTGTAGGAAGATGCCGAGTGCGCCGAGAATGAGGTGCGGGAATTGCAGGATGCCGGTCTTGTCGGCGTTGGCTTCGGCGACCTCGGACGTCTCATGTTCGGTGTCAATCTCCGGGAGCGGCGAAAAGCGGACGAGAAAACCGAGCACGAGGAGCGCTGAGCCGACCCACGCGTAGGGGACGACGACGCGGCGGATGAGTTCGTCGAGCGCGGCGGCTTTATCGGTCGGCGCCATCGTCGCGAGGTTCGCGAAGAGATCGGTGTCCGTGACTTTGAACACTACGGCCGCAAAGACCATCGGCGCAAGGATGCCCGCACCCTTGTTGCAGATCCCCATTACGCAGATGCGGCGCGCGGCGGTCTCCTTGGAGCCAAGGATGGTGATGTAGGGATTCGCCGCCGTCTGCAGGATGGCGAGGCCGGCGCCGAGCGTAAACAGGCCGCCGAGGAAAAGGCCGTACGTCCGCGTCATCGCTGCGGGGATAAAGAGGAAGGCGCCTACCGCCATGACCCAGAAGCCGATCATCATTCCGCGCTTAAAGCCGGTGCGCTTGAGCAGGTGCGCCGCCGGCATCGAGAAAACGAGGTAGGAGATATAGAAGGCGAACGTGACGAGGTACGCTTCGAAGTGGGTCAGCTCACACCCGATCTTGAAGTAGGGGATGAGAATCGCGTTCACCCAGGACACGAAGCCGAAGATAAAGAAAAGCACCGCGATGATCGCGATCGAGACGCGCGTCTGCCCCGGCGTCAGGTCACGAGCATGGATAGGGGCGGAACTCATGCGTGGGGTGACGTCATCCTGCGGCCATGACGACCAGCGGCAATAAAAAGACCCCGGCACGCCAGGGTCTTCAAAGATTCACCTTCCTTGGCCTAATTAATCTTTACCTTCGGCGCTACCGTGAAGGCATGGCCATTACTGCAGGTGTAATTGATGCCCGCCGGAGTCGTGGACCCCCGGGTCACCTTGGCTTTGCAGGGGCTGCCGTCTTTATTGGTCTTCCGGCAGATCTCACAGGTGAGATCATGGGTGCGGCCCTCCGCCCATAGAGCGCTGGTGCCGAGGGGGGCCGTCGAGCTGGCGAGGGTGAGGACAAACAGGAGGAAGAGCGCGCGCATGACCGTCATTTTTATGGAAACATTATAACTACCCAATAAAATTATTCAAGAATACTGTGGAGTAATGGCGTCACCACGGTACAAACCAGTTATGCCTCGTTTACTTACCTTAGTCTTACTCTTAGCGGTCACCTTACGCGCGGAATCTCAGGCAGACGTCTATTCCGACCGGAGAAAGGACCTGCAAGGCCAGTTTTCCCGCGCCCAGAAGGCCATCTATCAGGACCCCTCCAAGGCCACCGAAGCCGCCACCGCCGAAATGCAGAAGGCGAATGAAGCCATCAATACTTTGAAGGCCGACTTCCTAAGTTTCGAGCAGGCTCGCTATGACAACTGGAATCGTCGGTCTTATTGGTACTATGGAAGGAGTGATTACTGGGATTCTGGGCCTGGAGCGCGGCGGATCATGGACAAGCTGGCGACCCAACTCGCGAAGATCAAAGGAATGAAGGCGAAGGAGGCCGGGCCGTTCGGTCGCCCTGACCTGAATGACACCCAGAAGCTCCTGGACGCTGTTCGTGAAGCGCTGTTGCTCGACGGCGAATTGGAGCTAATCGTTAGGACTTACTTGAGACGGTAGCCTCGAATCTACGCCCAAAAAAGACCCCGGTACACCGGGGTCTTTTTTGGGGGGGGCGATGCAGCCGGGCTCAGTTGCTGCAGCCGCAACCACCGTTACCGCAGCCGCCACTCTTGGCTTCGGCCGCAGGTTGCTCGGAGCTACCGCAGCTAGCCGAGGCACCTTCTTCGGCAGAACAACAGCCGCCTTCGGAGGCTTCGCCGGTGGAGCAGCAACCGCCTTCGGAGGAGGCTTCGCCGGAACCGCAACCGCCGCCACCACAGCAACCGCCGGACTGGTGCGGATGGCCGTGGGAAAGTTCGGTCAGCTCAGCCGCGCGGACAGAAGCGACTTTGATATCGAAGTGCAGCGTCTTGCCGGCGAGGGCATGATTGCCGTCGAGGACGACTTCGGTGCCCTCGATCTGCTTGATTGTCAGGACGCGCATGCCGAGGTTAGTTTCGGCGTGGAAGCGCATGCCGACCTGCGGCGTGTTGGCGCCAAAATGCTCGATCGGGACGCGTTGCAGTAATTTGTCGCTGTATTCGCCGTAGCCGAGATTCGGAGGAACGAGGACGTTCTTCGTGTCGCCGACTTCCAGACCTTCGACGCCTTGTTCGAGACCGGGGATGATGTTTTGGGCGCCGTGGAGGTATTCCATCGGACCGCGATCGCCGGAGGCATCGATGATGTTACCCTGTTCGTCTTTCAGGGTGTATTCGATACCGACGACAGTTTCTTTAGCTACGCGCATAGGATTAGGACAAAAAACCTATGCGGGAATTAAACCAAAGCAAGGAGAGTCGGCATCTAACCTTGACCGTCGTTAGGGGGGCTTTTGGCTATCTTTCCACCCTGCTGCTGGGGCCGTAGCTCAGTTGGTAGAGCGCGTCGTTCGCAACGACGAGGCCGTGAGTTCGAACCTCATCGGCTCCACCAGGAGGGCAGGCTTATTCGGCTGAATTTTCAAGGCGGCGAATATTTGCGTTCACCGGTGCAATCTCGGCCAGCTCATCGCGACTGGCTGCCCCGCCGAGTTCCCGGACGCGTTCACCTTGTGGGCGGATGCGGGTCTCGTAACTGCCGATGGCGGCATCGAGGCTTTCGGAGGCGGCAAGCAGGCCTTTACGGACCTTGGTAAAATGTTCGGCAAATTTGACCAACCGATCAAAGAGCTCCGTCGCTTCTGCGGCGATCTTGCCGGCGTTCGCCGCTTGGGTGTGCTGTTGCCAGGCGAGATTGATCGCTCCGAGGAAGCCAATGAGCGTGGCGGGGGTTGCGATGAGGATGCCCGCGCGTCCGGCGTCCATGATCAGGTCGTTATCTCCTTCGAGCGCTGTACTCAGGAGTGATTCGGCTGGCAGGAAGAGCACGACTTTGTCGAATGGGGTCACGCCTTGTTTCTCCATGGCCGCCGCATAGTTTTTGGCGGCGAGGTCACGGATGGTCTTCTTCAACTTGAGCGCATGGGAGGCGACCAGTTCGCGGCGATTTGGCGCGGCTTGGTCGGCGAGTGCGACGTCAAACTCTGGCACCTTGGAGTCGATGATGATGCAGCGATTGCCCGGGAGCTTCACGATGAGGTCAGGGCGGGAGTCGTCCTGCGAAACCTGCTCGGCGAAGTCGCAATGCGGGCTCAAGCCGGCGGCTTCAACAACGTTACGGAGTGTCTGTTCGCCCCACTTGCCGCGATGTTGCGAAGACTTCAGGACGGAGGTGAAGTCCGTGGTGCTGGTCGCGAGGGCGGCCGTGGTCTCGCTGATAGTCTGCATCTGATTCCGGACAGCGGCGAGCGCATCGCCCTGGCTCGACAGGCTTTGTTCCATGGTCTGGCGATAGTTGCCGAGCGCGGTGTTGATCTGGGCGATGAGCGGTGTGACTTGGCTGGCGACCTCCTTGGTGACGTCTGGTGTCATGCCTTTAAGCACGTCCGTGCTCATCTTAGAAAAGGAGATCTTGAGCTCAGCGAGATCGCGTTCATGCCGCGTGGCGGCTTCGGCCTGCGCTTTGCGATTGTCTTCGCGGAGTTGATTGACGGCGCGTTCGTTCCCTTGCTGAGCTTCGGTGAGTTGCTGGTAAGCCGCATTCCGGGCGGCTTCCGCGGCGGCCACCCGGGATAGGGCGTCGGTCTTGGCGACGCGCTCGCTTTCAGCCGTGGCCTGGGCGGCGGCGAGTTGGCGGCGGAGCTCATCGATCAACAGCCCGCTATCCTTGTCGCCGATGGCCGGTTCGGTGGATTTGAAGAAGGAGACGTAGATTACTACGGCGAGGACGGCGACCAACAGGTAGGGCGTAAGAGATTCCATGAATTTATTGTAGAATGACTCAGACTACCCGGCCGACGTGTTTCCGCAACTTATCAGCGAGGGTCATTTTCGATCGCCAGCTCGTTGCCGGCCGCCCAAGCGGCTTCATAGGCTGCGACATAATCTGGCGACGACCAAGAGGGGGAGGCGGCATCACCGCCGAGGCCGGCGATGAAACCGTAGCGTATCCCGTGAGCGATCCGGCGGCGGCGAGGGTTTTCACGCCCGGCGCTCCACTCGGCGACTTGTTGGTCGCGGGCATCGGGGAGGGGAGAAAGGACCGAACGGCCGACCATCCAGGCCACGACGGAGGCGTGATGCAGATCGCTGATTCGCTTACCCAACTCCATCGGGGGCGGTGCGCCCGCTCGGCCAGCGGTGATGTGCGACCGCACTTCGATTTGCAGGGCCACGCGCCATCTTTCGTCTACCGTCAGCAGGCCAAAATCAAAGTCAGGGTCATCGGCGGCGGTATCGCGTAATTCAACCCGGGCGTACTGGCGCCATTTCGTCAGCCAAGCATCCCATTTTTCGGTGCCTCGGAGGGGCGGCTTACCAAGCCATTCGGGAATATCTTCGCGCACGAGAAATTGGGTTTAGGAGCCTTTATTGGATTAAATTGGCCATCTATGCAAGAAAAAGGTGAATAATTGTTCACTATAAGCGAGGGTTTATACTGAAAACAAAGGCCGGCGATCAGGCTAATAACAAGAATTTCGTCAAAATCGTTAAAACTAATCGAACTATTCTTCAAGTTTGGTGTTATTCCATTGTACCCTCCCACCCGTGAATTGCCCTATTTCGACCCCACGTGAAAGGTGGGCCAACCTGCCCTTTTACTGCCTATGTTTATTGGGCACCGTTCTCCCTACTCCCTTCTTTGGCCAGGACGCCCCAACCGCTGCCCCGGTGGCTCCAGCCGCCCCCGCGGTTACCCCGCCTGCCGTCGTCGCCGCCCCTGCGGTCGTCGCCGTTGCCGCCGCGGTCCCAGCTCCCGAACTTTTAGGCTCCGATAAGGTCGGGCCGGTTATTCTGCGCGATGAAACCGTCGCCCAGATGTTAGAACTCCTGCAGCGCTGGACCGGCAAGTCGGTACTTCGCCCCCAGGCGCTCCCCGCCAACGTCTACACGCTTTCGCTGCCCGCCTCCATTACGCGCGACGAAGCGCTCCTCGCGATCGAGACCTTGCTTAACCTTAACGGCATCGCGGTCATCCAGCAGGGCGATAAATTTCTCAAGGTCGTCCCCAACCTCGTCGCCAAGGCAGAGTCGCCGACGTTGCTCATGGAGAGCACGCTCAAGCTGCCGCCCAGTGGCCGCATCGCTTCCAAGATTTTCACGCTCAAACACGCCAGCGGGCAGGAGATGGTCGTCCAAATCGCGGGCATGCTGAATACCACGCTCGCTTCGCCGCCGATCTACTTCGCGCGCAATAACGCCCTGCTCGTTACCGACTCGATCACCAATCTCCAAAAGGTCGAAAACTTGGTGCTGCAACTGGATCGCCCGCAGCTCGATGTCATCGCCACGAAGACGTATTCTTTGACGAACGCCGTCGCCACGGACTTAGTCAATAAGTTGACGGCCTTACTGCGCACGCCAGCTGCCACGGGTGGCGCGCCTTTCCGCTTGAGCACCGGCACCAGTTTCACCGCCGACGAGCGGACAAACCGTATTATCCTGATGGGGTCGGCTGATCAGCATGAATTCTTTGATACGCTTATCAACACCCTGGATTCAGCTTCGGCGCCCAACACCAAGACGGACGTAATCGCGCTCCGTCACTCGGACGCGACCCAAGTCGCCTCGATGCTGACTCAGTTGGTCACCGGTCAGGTCTCCGCCGCCGCCAAAGCAAACGGGATATCAAAAACCTCGTCAAGTGCCAGGGCCGCTACGCCCGTCGCGGCGGTTCCCGTGGCCACGGCGGCCGCTTCTGCCGCCGGTGCCCAAGCTGGGGCGGATGAATTTAGTAATACGGTGACCGTGCTGCCGGACATTCGCAGTAACTCGATCATTGTTTCTGGAACCAAGGACGACTTGCGCCTGCTTCGCGACTTGATTGAAAAAGTCGACGGCTTGCTGCCCCAGGTGCGCGTCGAAGTCGTCATCGCCGAAGTGACCTTGACGGACAGCGACACCAGCGGGATTTCTTCCTTAAATATGACGCTGACGAACGGTAAACTTACGAGCATCGGCGGCACGTTCCTTTCGGCCGCAGGCACCCCGGGAACAAGTGTAGGGGGTATCGCCGGTGGACAAGCGACCATCAGCAGCACCGGCAACTTGACCGGCATCATCGGCCTGGCCACCACGCCCGCCAAAAATGATGCGCGGATTCTGTCCTGCCCAGCCATCACCACCACGCACAATAAAGAGGCGACAATCTTTGTGGGCGAATCTCTTCCGGTCATCACCGGGGTGACTTCGACGGCCAACAGCAGCAGCACGACCGGCCTGACGACCAGCTCGACGGTTTCTATGCGCGATATCGGCATTCAATTGAAAGTCCTGCCGTTGATTGGCAAGGACGGGGCCGTCCAATTACAAGTCAGCCAATCCGTGGAAGACATCATCGACCAAGTCATGGTCGACAACAATAGCCAGCCCATCATTGGCCGCCGGACGACGGATTCATTCGTCAGCGCGATGAGCGGAGAAATCATCGTTCTCGGCGGGTTACAGCGTCGGCAGAAAATTAAATCGACTAGCCGACTCGGCCCGATCCCGTTCTTGAGCGATTTGTTTGGCGGAAGCCAAAGCGACGAAAAACGCACGGAGCTGGTGATGTTCTTGCGCCCTTACGTTTTGACGAACACGGCCGCCGATAACTTCGACGGACTCAATCGCCTCGATGCGTCGAGCCTCGGACCTGAAGCCCGTCAGGTACTCGACCGTATCCCTGGACAACCGGTAGCCGCACCAGCCAAGAAGTAACATGCTGACTGTTGACCGGCACGGACTGCCTTCGGCGCTCGCCGAAAGACTGACCGACGAGGCTCGCGCTGCCTTCGCGGAGTTGCCACGAGAGGCCCGCTTTAAGTTCTTGGCCCAAGCGCTTAATCTCAATGAGGCCGGACTGCTCGCCGAATTGGCGAAACTGACGGGCTTCGAAGTCCTTGATGAGCCAGCCATCGATCTGGAAGGTTTAAAAATCTTACCGGCCCGGATTGCTTCCGAAGCTCAAGTGGTACCGGTCACCATGCCCGGCGGCGAAGAAGGTCGCCTCCGCTTGGCGACCTCGCTTCCGCCAGATGCTGACACGGCTGATTGGGTCGCGACCTTTACGCCGCGCCGCCCGAAGTGGTTTCTGGCTCCGCCCGAGCGCGTCAGTCAGTTGATCAACGAAAACTACGGCGTGGGTTCAGGCAGCTTGGACGACGAAGGCGAAGACCTTCCCGAATTACAAGCGGCGGGCGCCGATGTCGAGGCCGACCAAGACGCTGCCGTCGTCCGCTTCGTCACCGAAGTCCTTTCTCAAGCCGTCGCCGAAGGCGCGACGGACGTGCACTTCGAACCCCAAGAAGGGGCGTTGCGCATCCGTTATCGCGTCGACGGCATCCTGCTCGCGGTACCTTTGCCAGATAACCTCTCGCGCTTCCAAGACGCCATCATCTCTCGCCTTAAGATTATGGCGCGGTTGAACATTTCCGAACGTCGTCTGCCGCAAGACGGCCGTATCAATTTTCGCGACGGTAAGAACGTCCTCGATATTCGCGTCTCGACGATTCCTACCATCTACGCTGAATCCGTTTCGCTCCGTTTGCTGAACCAGCGCAAGGAGGCTTATAACATGGACCGCATCGGCATGAACCCCGACGAGCAGACCGCCGTGCGCAAGGTGCTCGATTATCCGCACGGCATCATCCTCGTCACCGGCCCTACCGGTTCGGGTAAGTCGACGACTTTGAACGCCTTCTTGCAGGAAATCAATTCGCCCGAACTACGTATCGTGACGATCGAAGATCCGATTGAATACGAAGTGCCTGGTGCGAACCAGGTGCAGACCAAGGCCGAAATCGGGCTGACGTTTGCGAACGCCTTGCGGAGTACGCTGCGTCAAGATCCGGACGTCATCATGGTCGGGGAAATCCGCGACTTAGAGACCGCCGAAATTTCTATCCGTGCCTCGTTGACGGGTCACCTCGTCTTCTCGACCTTGCACACCAACGACGCACCGGGCGCCATTACGCGTCTGGTCGACATGGGAGTAGAACCTTTCTTGGTCGCCTCGGCTGTCGAGCTGGTCATCGCCCAGCGTCTCGTTCGCCGAGTCTGTAGCGATTGTGCCAAGAAGGTACCGGTCGTTCGCGAGCGTCTCCTGCCAGCCCTGGAAGCTTTGGGCATGGGTGAAGCAGAGTTGGCAGAAGTCACTACCCTGCGTGAACCCGTCGGCTGTCGTAAGTGCCGCCATACCGGATATCGCGGACGCGTTGGGGTTTTCGAAATTTTCCACCCCAAGCCGTTGCACGATTTAATCGTCAGTCGCGTCAGTAATCGTGAACTCACGGAGAAAGCGATTTCTCAGGGGATGCGGCCTTTGGCCCGGGCGGGCTGGATCAAGGTTGTCCAAGGCCACACGACCATCGATGAGCTCGTGCGCAACCTAAGTTCGAACGAATAAGCGCGATGGCCGTCTTTAACTATACCGCACGCGATGCCCAGGGAGCGGCGGCCGAGGGGACGATTGAAGCCCCGAATCGCCGCGAGGCCTTGCGGCGCTTGCAGTCACGTAATATCCGCCCCCTGAAAGTGGAAGAGGCCGGTGCGGCGGTCCGGGCAAAAGAGGCTTCCAAGGATGGCTCAAAGCTCACGCCGGACCAAGAGCCGACCGAAGCCGAGTGCCTGCCGTTTTTAGAATCCATGGCCGACTTGGTGCGTAGCGGGATGTCCGCCGGTGAATCGCTACGTCTGCTGTCATTACGTCTGCAAAAATCCCGACTGCGGACGCTGTGTTCCGGCATTTGGGCCAAACTGGGCGAGGGCCAAAGCCTTTCGGCGGCGATGGGAGCTTTCCCGAAGGTCTTTGACGGACAGACGCTCAATCTGATTTCCGCGGGTGAGGCTACTGGTAATATCCGCGACGTTTTGGAGCGGCTGATCTCGCATTTCAACGAACAAAAAGAATTCCGCCGCAAGTTGATTGGTGCCATGGCTTACCCGATTTTCATCTGCGTTATCGCCATCGGGGTCGTGATTTTCTTCGTCCTGTTTCTTTTGCCGCGCTTGCAGACCTTGCTTAATTCCTTGGGTGGCAAGCTGCCTCTGTCCACGAAGCTCTTAATTACTTTCGCCGACGTCTTCGTCGTCGCCGGACCGATTTTTGCCGGCCTCTTGGTGATCACCGTCATCGGAGTTTATCGCTGGCGCCGGACGGATGCCGGTAAGATCGCTTCCGACGGCTTGCTGTTACGCGTGCCCATCGCCGGGTCGTTCGTGATGCGGGTTTCAGTCCTCAATTTCTGTCACACCTTGGCGGTCTTGTTGGAGAATGGTATCACGACCGCCGAAGCCTTACGGCTGGCTGAAAAGACGGCGCCTAACCGTGCCCTCCGGCAACAGTTACGCGAAGCCACCGACCGCGTTTTGGAAGGCGACAGTCTCTCCAAGGCCTTGGCCCGCACGGGCTACTTCCCTCGGCTTCTTTTGGACCGGGTCGCCGTCGCCGAACAGACCGGTAACCTTGCGCCCGGCTTGCGCGATATTTCGCGCTCTTATCGCGCCGAGCTCGATCGTTGGTTGGGCGCAATTTCCCAGACTATTTCTGCCTCTGTCTTGGTCGCCGCCTTCTCTTTCGTCGCCTTCATCGCGTTCGCGATCGTGGCGGCCGTTTTCGAAGTCAGCTCAAGTTTCCGCTTCTAGGCTTATTTAGCCGGAGCGGGAGTCGGGGGGGAAATCAGCTGCAGCGCATCCAAGCGCAGGGTGACCGTCACCGTTCCGGTCGTACCGCGGTCAGATTGTAAAGTAAGCTGGCTGATCGCCACATACGGTGCGCGTGCGCTGATATTCTCGTAAAACCTGACCACGCTTGCCATGTCGGCCCGGCGGCAGCTCATTTGGAGGGAGTGGATGGCGAAGCGGCCAGACTTCTGGGTCTTAGGCGCTTCGGTGTTGGCTACAAGGCCGGCTTCTTTGGCGGCGGCAACGGCTTCGGCGACGAGGTGCGCTTCATCAAAACCGTGACCGGCATCAAGGCCTTGGATGGCCGCCGCCGCCGCGCCGCGGATTTCTTTCTCCTTAGCCATCCAGGAGGACTGAATCTTGGCTTCAGTTTCGAGGGCCTGCCAGTTATCCCAGCCGCCGCGGGTGCGCGCCCAGGCGCCCGTTGACCAAAGGAAGGCGCCTACGGACAAGGCGGCGAGTGCCATGAGGCGCTCGCGCATCTTCAGAGAGAAAAAGAGGTGTTTCATTGTTTTGGGGTAGCCGCAGATTTGCGGAGGACTTCAGGTTTGAAAGTGATGGCGATGGTGAAGGTCGTCGATGATTCGCGGGCACGTATATCGCGGCTGGCAGCGGAAGCGACTTCTGGAAGCCCGGACAGCGCTTGCTCGAAAATTCCGATGTCACCCGCGTTCGTGGTTCGGCCTTCAACTTCGAGCAAGGTGTTGCTCTTGCAAGTGATGCGTTGGAAATCGAGGGTGCTCGGGCGGTGTTCATTCGCCAACGCGAGCATCTCGAGAGAGAGCGGGCGTTTCACCCCAAGTTCGACGATGCGCGCGGAGATGGCTTGGGCCGCTTCAATTTCGGCGACGAGGGGCTGCTGGCTGTCGTTAAGGGACTGCAGTTTATTGCTGCGAATGCTTATGCCCATCGCGACCAGTTCGAAAACGAAAGAAACGACGAGTGTCGCCAAGCCGAGACGCGTCGCGTTCCAGATCAGCATGTTGGTGCTTTCTTTTTTGCGACGTTGGGCGAGGAAATCGCGGTCGCGAATGTCAGCGGCATCGAGGGCCTTATGGGAAATAAGCATCGGCGCATTACCCTCGGCTTTAAGGGATAACTGGCCTTCGATGGTTTCGCCGTAAAGGGCTCCGGAAATCGCGGTCACGGCCGTATCGGCGGGGAGATCGGCCCGGGCGGCCGCTTCGCGGACAATCGAGGCCTGATCGCTATCTACGGTTTCTGCGACGACGATAGCGGCGGGAAGCGTGTCTCCTTCGCCCCAGGCCAAGGCGATGAGGCGCTCATCGCCTTGGTGGACGATGATGCCGGTACCATTCGGGCGGATGCCACACAGGGCGACGAACTCGGGGATGACTTGGCAATCGTCGGGCCAGGCAAAGCTCTCTTCGGGCGTGAAGCGACGACGGTGGGCCGCATAGGCCAAGGCTTGGGTGCCGTCGGCGGAAAGCACGTGGCCCACGAGCATTTGTTCAAGCGGGAAGGGTGAGATTGCTTCGAGTCCAAGGTTTACCTGCTCTTCCGCCGTCGCGCTTTCGACGTTGATCCGGCGGACGAAGAAACGATTGCCCGGAAGGAGTGCCGCCGCGGTTTGCGGCTGCGCGTTAGAGATCCAGCGAGAGAAGAATGAACTCATTTAGGGGGCGGAGGGGGCGGGGTTTTTTTCGCTGGGCCGTTGTCTTCGTTCCAAGCGAGGATTTGAAAGGGGTAATTGATGGTCTTACTGGAAACTCGGCCGCCCAGCGTGGATTTACCGAGCGAAGTCGGGGGTTCGACTCCGGGGGTGGTCGTGGAGGTAGCGGCTGCTTTGGTTGTTGATGTAGTCGACCCTGCGGAGGCTGTCGAGGTTCCCGATGTTTTGGGAATAATTGGGGCCTTTGTGCTACCTTTGATGTCGATTGAAGGCGAGGTTTCGGGGTCGGCCACGGGCGCGGTGAACGTGATGTCGGAGCGGATGGCGACCAAGGCGCTGGTCCGGCACTGGGCGAGGCCTTCCTTGACGGTCGCGCGTACCCAAAGAATCTGAATTTCGTCGTCGAATCGCTGAAGCGGGGCGTTTCCGCCCACCATTTGCCGCACTTCGCTGGTCACGCGGAAATAAGGGGGGGTCCCCACGATCCGCTTGCTGTCCGTCGCTTGTCGTTCGCGAATCATGGCCAACTGCTTTTCGTCGAGACCTTGGGAGAGGATGACGGCATCCGAGGCGGTATTGATATTACATCGATCGTAGGTGTAGAGACTCACGCAATCCTTGAAGGCTTCGAATAGCGGGGTGGGCCGGCCCTCTTCGTCGAAGAAGAATTCTTTGGCGACGCCGATGGTGCGGAATTCTTCGAAGTTGCGGATCGGCCGTCGGGCCGGGCGGTGGGATAAGGCAGAGCGCTCGTAAGCGGCGTCGGTCGCCTCTTCCTCAATGGACTCATATTTTTTGCTCGTCCAGGCGACGATAGCGTCCGCCACCCGTTCCGCATCACGCTGTTCTTGACCGAGGGAGTAAAGAAGCTGGATCAGCCCGTTCTTGTCCGTCGTGCTGAGAGAAAGCTTCGAACTTTCATCCTCGAACTCAAAAGTTACCTCAAGGCCTTCGCGGGGCGGGAAGCCGGCGTAAGCGTGGGGATCCTCGAAGCCTTGGGAGATGGCGTGGAGCTTATTGAGGTCAATGGCGCGGATCTCGGCGATGACGGCGATGGCAAGTTCCAGTTCCGATTGGGCATCAGCCCGGAGCCGACGCTTGTCGGCTTCATGGGTGACCATGGAGAGCTCAAGGGAGTTGTCTTCCATGAACCGCCCCAAGAGCAGAGATGCCAGGGTGATCAGCACCAAGACCACCACGATGACGGAACCGCGACGACGTTGCTTCATGGTCGTGAAGCGCCGGAACGCTTGATGGGCATATCAATGACCGACGTCGATTTGAGCGATCCGCGGGCGAAATCGAGGTGGATGCGGGCGGGTTGCAACCAGGCCGTGCTACCGTCGTTTTGCTTCGGCTCGTCTTCCACGCTCCAAGTCTTCAAGGTCGCGTCATAATATTCATAGTGAATCGCGGTGACGAAGGGCGAAATGATGGTCTCGTGGAGGTCATTGGTATCGCGTTCGATTTCCAGGCGCGATTGCCATTGGAGGACGAGTCCTTTCTCGGCTTCCACGTTGAGGGAGAAATCTACGTCGGGAAGGGGTGTCGCGGGCCAGTCGGCCAAACGGCCAGCGTCGGCGAGTAAGAAAGCCAGTCGAGGCTCCGTCGTGCCGTTGCCGGAACGAGTATCTTTGATGACGACGCCGGTCGCCCCCGGGCCGATCGTAGCGGCGTCAAATGTCTCCCTTAAGAGTCGCGTGCCCGCTTTCACGTGTTGGTCGAAGAGTCGCTGATCTCGGCGATCGCCCCAGAGCTCGCTCATCGAGAATAAGAAAGTATTCAGCGTGACCATCAGCACGCCCAAGAGAGCCAAGGAAACTAATGTCTCAAGGAGCGTGAAACCGCGGCGAGACGGAGGCGAAGCGGAGTTCATTGGACGGATTTGGGTGCGGCTCCTCCGCTTTTGGGGGCCGGCGGTGGCGTTGCGCCGCCATTCTTGCTGCCTCCGTTGCTATTGCCTTTGCCGCTACCGTTATTCGTACCTTTACCGTTATTCGTGCCCTTGCCTGGGGGCGTGTTGCCCTTGCCTCCGGCGGTGGCGCCGACACCACGGGGTGAAGTCGGCGTGCTGACAAAACTGGAGTTGCCGTTGGACTCGGTGTAGCCACGTTCACGTTCGAGTTTCTGTTTGGCCTCGTCACGGATTTTAGTGCGATCCGACGGCACGGACCAAGTCGGGCGAAGTAGCAGGCGGGCTTCCGTTTTTTCAGGTGAATATTCGCCATTTTCTTCCGCTTGAATTTCGACGGTCAAGACGACGCTAAACAGGTCGCTGACGGAAGTGGGTTCGATTTTTGATTTCCATCGCGCCGTACGATTTCCCGGCAGATGGACGTCGCCACCGCCTTCGGCGTCTTCGAAGTTGGCCGACTCCATGAGAGCCGCCCGGGCACGCGCCATGTCTTCCAGTTCGGTAGAGTTTTGCCTTAAAGCCATTCGCCCGAGTAAGACGTTGGAATACGCTGACCCTAATCCGACTGCCGCGAGCGCGAAGATCGCGAGACTGACGAGGACCTCGATAAGGGTAAAGCCGCGGGTCTTCATTTGGCATCTACCGCCGGCAGCGGGGCACAGGTGAGGGGGTCGATCGGCGTGACCCGGCGATTTTCATTCCGGACGATTTCGAGGCGGACGCGGTCGCAGGTGCCATCTGAATAAAAGCGTAAGCGGGCGACCGAGCTTTCGGTTTCCAGTCCGCCGATCAGAATGGCTCCGCCGACTTCAGGGCCGATAATCTTGACGGAGACTCCCGCCTGAATCGGCAAGGTCTCTTCATGGTCTTCGCCCCAGGTGAAATCGGCGCCTTCTTCCCCTTCGGTTTTTCTGACCGGAATAAGCTCGATGGTCTGCGCTTGTTCCACGGCCTCGCGCCGAAGTTTTTGCATCAACGCTAAGAGAGCGTCTTCGGGGTCGGAGCGCGCCGTCCCTTTAAGTAAGGATGCGGAGCCACCGATCAGGACGGCGGCGAGCATGCTCATCAGGCCGATCACGAGCAACGTTTCCAGGAGGGTGAAGCCGTTTCGAGCCGCCGCACCGGTGGGTGACTGCAGGGACTCCTTCACCAGTTGCCGATATCGTCCGTATTGTCAGGCTGTTTGTCCCGGCCCTTCGAAAACAAATCATAACTTTCGGTGTTATGCGTGCCAGGGTAGCGGTATTGATACTCTTCGTTCCAAGGGTCGACCGGGGTGCGGCCGCCTTTGGCTTCCATGTAAGGGCCGCGCCAGCGATCGGCCTTCCCTTCGGGCGCGACGATCAGCGCCTTGATGCCTTCATCGCTCGAAGGATAGTCTCCCATGTCGATGCGGTAACGCACCAGGGAGGTCTTCAGCGATTCATTAACGAATAGTTTGGCCACACCCTCTTGGCTTTGACCCAAGATCTTGTCGGTGTTCGTGACCGCAAGGCCGACCAGCATGCCGACAATGGCGACGGCGATGAGGATTTCAAGCAGAGTGAAACCTTTGCGCAGGTGGCGCACGGCGGACGTCTTAGGAGTATTCATGAAAAGAGAATAAGAAAATTATTGTTTGGTTTTAGGAGTCTTAACTTTAGGCGTTGCCGCGGCTGCTTCGGCCTTGGAGGCCTTCGAGGTTTTGGCGACAGGCGCGGCCACCACTTCGCCACCTGGACCACCTGGACCACCTGGCCCGCGATCGCCAAAGCGACGGCGCATCTCGTCGCGGAAGGCCTGGATTTGTTCCGCCGAAGGTGGTTGGCCGTTGTTCAACGCTCCTGCAGCAGCGGCGCCGACGGCCGGAGCTGGGGCGGCTACGGGCGCTTGTGCACCGGAGTAGGGGACCACCGTGGCTTGGTGTAATTGCAGGCTGACCGCTTGGCCGCCGTTATCAATCTCGACGGATTCATTGTCCGGATCATAACTTTTGACCGAAAACGGAATGGATCCGCCTTGGGCTTCCCCTTGGGGCACCCAGTTGGATTGTTTGGTGACAGAGTTATAGATACTGAAATAAGTGACGCCATTATCCGCATACATTCCCCGAAACTCGAGGGTGCCGGGTGTGGCATTAGCGACGGCTCCGCCTTTTAATTCTCCAAAGGGGGAATTTTTTACCAGCCCATCAAGGTCGATGGCATGGAGGGTGGAGGCCGCGGTTAAAAAGGTAACTCCCGCGATAAGGCTAAGAAATGGCTGGCTATGAAGGTGGGGCATGAGAAAGGGGTCGGGTGGTATTGTTTAGAACACCAAACCCAGTGTTTGGTTTCGTATCTTCTTGTCCATTCTGGGCTTTAATGGGGCTAATGACATTTTAAATGAAGGTAAGTGAGCCGAAAATGGACTCGAAAGCACGAATGGGGGGCGCGGCGCTTCAGTAGTTTAATAAATTAAATCATAAAACCTTATTAGACAATACTTTACATAATGTTAGCCGAATTTAACCCTTTCCGAAAAATTGCCCCCCGGAGATTGCAACCTTCCCCGTCCTGTTCTGTCTTTAGTTTACAATGTTACGCCCATCCCAAGGCCTGCGATGGCGCCCCGCTTTCCAGCTGGGTTGGCTGTTGGCGTGGGTGCTTGGAAGTAGCTTGGTCGACGGCCAAGACTTTCAAAAAGGCGTTAAACCCTTCCTGGATAAATATTGTTATGAGTGCCACGACGCCGAGCAGGAAAAGGGCCACCTGAATCTCGAGGCCTTCACGGACGACTCCCGTTTCTTCCGTGACCAGCGCGTCTGGCGCGAGGTCGTCAATCAGGTCGTCACTGGAGAGATGCCCCCGGTGAAGAAGAAAGTCCGTCCAACGCCCGCCGAGATTGAAGGGCTGCAGACCTCCGTCCACAAACTCCTCGCCGCTGCCATCGCCAAGGCCAAGCCAGATCCGGGTGACGTCACGATCCGCCGTCTCAACCGACTCGAGTTTAATAACACGATCCGCGACCTCTGTTTCCTCGAGGAGAATTTCTCGGCAGACTTCCCGGCTGACGACACGGGCTACGGCTTCGATAATATCGGCGACGTGCTGACATTCTCACCGGTCCACCTCGAGCGCTTCCTCGCCGTCGGCGAACAGATCGCCGCCAAGGCGATGCCGACTACGGCCAATGCACCCGACGGCACAGGACTCGCGATGATTGAGATGCTCCCGAAGGGCCGCCGCGATAGCCAGCAACGCTACTTCGACCCGGCGCCTTATCTGACAGGTCCGATGGAAGCCGTCCGCGACGGCGATTACATTATCTCGGTCAATCTCCGTTCGACGGGCGCACCCGGCGATCCGCCGCCTAAGGTCGGCTTCGTCGTCGATGGCGTCGAGGTCGGGCAATACCAGTTCAAGTTTGTCAAGAAGTCCGAGGTCGCTGAGGTCAAGGTGACGTTGAAGAAGGGGAAGCACGAGTTCACGCTGAAGTGGCTCAATTCGCCCGCGAAAATTCCGGGCAACGCCCGCACGCTTTCTGGTCTCCGTCTCCGCTTGCTCGGCCCGACCGACACCCGCACCGAACTTCAGCGCCGCCTCGTAACCACGATTGGCGCCACGACCGGCGAAGCCCGCGCGAAGCTCGTGGCGAATTGGTTCGTCAGTCGCGCCTTCCGCCGGGTCGCCACCAACGCCGAGGTCGCCCGCTATACTAAGATCTTCCTCGAGGCCGAGAAGGCTGGTGGCACCTGGGAATCTGGCGCCCGGGCGATGATCGCCGTGGTACTCGCCTCCCCGAAATTCGTCTTCCGTGCGGAGCAGGACGAGAAGCCGACCGAACGCGAGGCCCACCCGGTCAGCGAATTCACCCTGGCTTCACGCCTCAGCTATTTCCTCTGGGGCTCGATGCCAGACGATGAGCTCTTCCAACTCGCCTATGCGGGTAAGCTCTCCGCGAACCTCGAGGCCCAGGCCCGACGCCTCCTTAAGGACCCACGCGCGCAATACCTGACCCAGGGCTTTGGCATCCAGTGGCTTCAGCTGCGCCAGCTCTCCACGGTCTCACCTGATCCGTCGGTCTACCCGAAGTTCAGCGAGGCGGTCCGCACGTCGATGATGAAGGAGACGGAGCTCTTCTTCGCCGAGGTGGTCCGCGAAGACCGCGACGTGCTCGACTTCATCGACGGCAACTTCACTTACGTCGATCGCACCCTCGCCTCGTTCTACGGTATCAACGCCGACTTCCCGCGGACCCGCGACCGCGGTGAGTTCGTGCGAGTGACACTCCCGAAGGGCGAACGCGCCGGCATCCTCACGCACGCCTCAATCCTCACGGCGACCTCCAACCCGACGCGCACGTCGCCGGTCAAACGCGGCAAGTGGATTCTCGAACAGATCCTCGGCACGCCGCCGCCGCCCGCTCCACCTTCCGTACCCACGCTCGAAGGTCAGCAACTTAAGGGTAATCTTCGCCAGCGTATGGAACAGCATCGCACCGACCCAGCCTGCTCTTCTTGCCACTCACGCATGGATGCCATCGGCTTTGCGTTCGAGAAGTTCGACGGTGTTGGGCTGCTGCGCACGATGGACGAAGGCACGCTGATTGATCCGGCCGGCAAGCTTTCCGACGGACGGACATTCTCGGGCGCCAGCGAGCTTAAGCAGATTCTCCGCAAGGACCGCGAGAAGTTCGTTCGCAACCTCTCTACGAAGCTCCTGACCTATGGCCTCGGCCGCGGTCTCGACTACTACGACGGCCCGGCGGTCGATAAAATCACGGATTCCGCCATCCAGTCAGGCAATCGCTTCTCCTCGGTCGTCCTCGGGGTGGTCATGAGCGACCCTTTCCGCCTCCGTCGCGGAACCTCTCAGGTTGAATCCGGGTCTAACCCCTCTAAGAAATAATCATCCCTGCTATGAAGACCGACCTCATTCCCCGCCGCACCGTGCTCAAAGGCCTCGGTGCCGTCATGGCCCTGCCGTGGCTCGAGGCGATGGGCGTCCAGACCGGGTGGGCCGCTGGCAACACGCCGGTGAAGAACGCGGCGCCGAACCGCATGGCGTTCCTCTACGTTCCCAACGGCGTAAATATGGATGGCTGGCGTGTCGGTGCCGAAGGCGTGCTGCCTTCCAAGCTACCTCCGATTCTCGCACCGCTCGCCGGCGTGCGTAACGACTTCTCGATCCTCACGGGCCTCGCGGCCGACAAGGCCCGCTCCCACGGCGACGGCGGCGGCGACCACGCACGCGCGATGTCCGCGTTCCTCACGGGCGCTCAGCCCCGCAAGACCGACGGCGCTAACATCCGCGCCGGTGTCTCGGCCGACCAGCTCGCTGCCTCGCGTATCGGCGATCGCACGCGTCTCGCGTCCCTCGAGATCGGCACCGAAGCCAGCAAACTTGCGGGCGGCTGCGACTCGGGCTACTCCTGCATCTACCAGTCCAACATCTCCTGGCGCTCGGCCACGCAGCCGATGCCGAAGGAAGTAAACCCGAAGCTGATCTTCGAACGCCTGTTCGGTTCGGGCTCCGATGCCGAGCGCAAGCAGCGCGACGCTTCCCGTAAGTCGGTCCTCGACGTGGTTCGCGAGGATTTCCGCGAGCTCAACGGCCGCCTCGGCGCCGACGACCAGCGTAAGCTCGACGAATATTTCACCGCGGTGCGCGAGATGGAACTGCGCATCCAGAAGTCTGGTACGGATGGGCAGCGGAAGCTTCCCATCGGCGCGCTGCCGCCGAAGGGCATCCCGGAAAGCTACGCCGAACACCTCCGCCTTCTCGCTGACCTGATGGTGCTCGCCTTCCAGACCGACACGACCCGCGTGGCGACGTTCGTCCTCGCCAACGAAGGCAGCAACCGCTCGTACCCGTTCATCGGCGTGCGCGACGGCCACCACAGCATCTCCCACCACGGCCATGACCCGGTGAAGCTGGCGAAGATCCAAGACATCAATATCTTTCATTCGACGGCACTGGCCTATCTCCTCGAACGCCTGAAGTCTGTGAAGGAAGGCGACGGCAACCTCCTCGACCACTCGATGATTGTCTACGGCTCCGGCAACGGCGACGGCGACCGTCACAATCACGACGACCTTCCGATTCTCCTAGCCGGAGGCGGTTGCGGCACGCTCAAGCAGGGCCGCCACATCGTCTACCAGAAGGAGACGCCGATCAATAATCTCTGGGTCAGCATGTTAAACCGCATGGATATCCGCGACGTTCAGTTTGGCGATAGCACGGGTGAACTGAAGCGTCTGAGCTAAGATCGGCTTTCTTGGAATAGAGTCTGGGGCTGGGCTACCCATGGCCCGTGCGGCGTTGTGCGCACGCAGGTAAACTTAATTCAGCCTTAAGCCGCGCATTTTTAAAATAGGAATCCGAAACTTGGGTAACTTATGGTTCATGATTGGGGTTACTTTGGTATAGTTTCTTTCCACCCCGCCCCCATGCCATGAAAACGCTCGTGCCCGAAAAATTGAATCCTTTCTACAAACCGGCCCTCGGAACTGTCGTCCGCCGGCAATTTCTCGGCCTGATGGCGGCGACGTTCGGCTGGACGCTTTTGTCTTCGCCGCTTTCGGCGCAGGAGAAGAAGGGCAAAGGTGGTAAAGGGGGCAAGGGCGGCGGCGATGATTCGTCGAAAGCCCGCGGCCCCACGTTCCAAGGCGAGTATGTGTTACCAGCGTCCCTGGCTGAATTTACGAAAATTTCGCTGATTTTTGGTCGCGCCACGGATAAAGCCATCACGGCGAGTTTAGTACCCAAAGAGGCGACCGAAGCTTTTCTCGAAATCGGGACGGCGAAGGGCAAGTACGTGAAGAAGACCGCGGTGACGATGCTCGCCGCCGGCAAGGCTACGGAAATCGTGATTGATGGCCTGGCTCCGAACACGGAATATTTTTACCGACTGAACTACCGCAAGCCAGGAGCCGGTAGTTTCATGCAGCGCGCCGAAGCTCGTTTTGCGACGCAGCGCACCCCGGGCTCTTCCTTTGTCTTCACGATCCAAGGCGATTCACACCCTGAACGGCCGCAATCGAGCCATCCGGATTTATACGCGCGCACGCTCGTTACCGCGGCCGCCGATAAGCCCGACTTCCATATCTGCATCGGCGACGATTTTTCGGTCGAACGCGTCCGTACAATCAATGATGCCAATTGCGCCATCCCTTACCTGCTGCAGCGGCCATTTCTTGGCCTCGTGGGCTCTGTCGGTCAGGTCTTCCTGATGAACGGCAACCACGAACAGGGCTCGCTCTTCAACTTCTTGCAGCAGGACGAACGCCACGACGTCGCGGTCGGCGTGCAAAAGGCCCGCAACTCACTCTACCCAACCCCGGGTAACGAGGGCATCTACACGGGCCACGTCGAGCCGGTCAAAGAAATCGGTGCGCTCAAGAGTTACTGTTCCTGGACGTGGGGCGATGCGCTCTTCATCTTGCTGGATAATTATTGGCACTCGCCGTCTCTCGTCGACAGCGCCTTCGGCGGCAAAGGCGGCGATGAAAAGAAGAACAGCGACTGGTGGGGCAGGAGTATCGGCGACGCCCAATACAAGTGGCTCAAGCACACGCTCGAGACCAGCAAGGCGAAGCATAAGTTCGTCTTCGCCCACCACGTCCTCGGCTCCGGCCGCGGCGGCGTCGAAGAGGCCGATCTCTACGAGTGGGGTGGACAAGGCAAGCGGGGCGATGGCACTTTCAAGGAGAAGCGCCCAGGTTGGGAAATGCCGATTCACCAGTTGATGGTGAAGCACAAGGTCAGCGTCTTCTTCCAGGGCCACGACCACCTCTACTGCCAGCAGGAGAAGGACGGGATCATCTACCAGGAACTCCCGATGCCTTCGGACCACGGCTACCTCGCCTATAACGAAGAGCGTTACGAGACGGGCAAGAAACTCCCCAGCACCGGCTATGTGCGCGTCACCGTCACCGCCGAGTCCGCCAAGGTCGAATACGTCCGCTGCTTCCTGCCCAAGGACGAAACCCCCGCCACCAAACACGGCATGATTGCCCACGCTTACGAAGTGAAAGCCCGCTCTGCCTAAACATCATGGCGAAGGCGATTAAGGTAGCGAAAGGCAGGAGTGCGTAGTTGAATAGCAGTGTCGGCGGTTCTGTCGGCTCTCCTCATGAATTATCTCCACACCGCGCTTATCCTCATCGTCTCCTTGGGTATTCTGAACGTTTGGGTTCTGCGTCGCGATAAGCAGACCCCGTACCGCGGTCAGGGCGCAAAGACTCTGCGCGAGGAATTCGCCGTTTACGGCCTGCCCGCCTGGGTCTTCGCTGTCATCGGCGTGGCCAAGGTTAGTTTGGCCACAGCGCTCCTGCTTTCCCTTTGGATGCCAGCACTCGCGCAGCCGGCAGCGCTCGCCTTAGGGCTGATCATGGTGGTCGCGTTCGCCATGCACCTGAAGGTCAAGGACGCGGCTATCAAGGCTGTCCCGTCCCTCGCCGTATTGGCGATGTGCGTGGGTATTATCCTACTCTGAGCAGGCTTCAGAAGCCGGCTAAGTAAAGATAGGCGTTGAGCAGCAGGTAGCCTAACGCGGGTAGCATCTGCAGAAGACTGTCGCGGATGCGTAGTCGGACGCCGAGGGCGACCAGCATCATCAAGGCCAGCCCGGCGGCGGCCGCTTGGCCCAGCCAGGGTTCGCGGAAGCCTGCAATCAGCCCAAGGGCCGCGCCACACTGGAGGGTGCCGACGAGCTTGCACTGGGCACTTAGCTGATAGCGCCGGAATTCCTGCTGCAGATAGCTTGAGAAAAAACAGCCTAAGCCGTAGCCCAGAAAGGACAGGGCGGAGAAAAGGATGAGGGTGGTTTTCAAAGCGAGCGGATAGACGTATCAGCCGTCGCCGCATTCACAAGGTTTGCTTCCGTCTCGGCTCAGGGTCCTTTCGCACGATGGCACAGCGACCAGTCAGCCAGGCCGAGGCACCGGTAGCGAGGGGTGAGAAGCCTCCGCCTCAGTATTGCAGAAGAGGTGGGGCGGGCTAAGGTGGGCGGATGAAGCGACTGCCCCTATTCGTACTCATGCTGCTGGCCCTCGGCGGCCAGGCGGCAGAAGAATATCGCCAAGGCATGGTCGCCGCGGTGCATCACCTGGCCAGCGAGGCCGGGGTCGAGGCGATGCGGCAGGGTGGCAACGCGGTTGACGCGGCCGTGGTGACAGGCTTGGTGCTGGGCGTCGTTGACAGTCATAATTCCGGCATCGGCGGCGGTTGCTTCATGCTGATCCGACGGCCGGATGGTGAAATCGTCGCCCTCGATGGAAGGGAGACCGCCCCGGCGGCGGCGACCGCCGACATGTTTGTGCGCAACGGTCATGCCGTACCAGAACTCAGCCGCACGGGGGCGCTGGCGGTGGCGGTACCCGGGCAGGTGGCCGTCTTCTACGAGGCCGTGACGCGTTATGGAAAATTGCCCTGGAGTTACCATTGCGAAGCGGCGGCGAAGATCGCCGAGCAGGGCTTTACGGTGCCACGTGCTTATGCGTCGCGGTTGGCGAGCGTCGCCAGCGATCTCGCTAAGTTCCCCTCCTCCCGCGCCACTTTCCTGCATGCTGACGGCTCTCCGCTCAAGGAAGGCGAGATTCATAAGCAGCCCGAACTCGCAAACACCCTACGAGCGATTGGTTCTGGCGGATCGGATTGGTTCTATCGTGGCCCGTTCGCCCAGGCCGCGGCTAAGTGGATGCAGGAGAATGGCGGCTTGATTACCGAGGCGGATTTTGCGGCCTATGCTTTCAAGCGCCGCATCCCGCTCGAGACCACTTACCACGGCCGCCGCATCGTCGGCATGCCTCCGCCCAGTTCCGGCGGCGTGCACGTCGCCCAGATTTTGAACATCCTCGAGGCCAAGGGCGCGGGGAAACCGGAGGATTTTACGCATACCGTTGCCGAGGCCATGAAACTCGCCTTCGCCGATCGGGCCTTCTGGTTGGGCGATCCCGCGTTCACCAAGGTGCCGCGCGGGCTGGCGGACAAAGATTACGGCCAGAGCCTCGCCGCGAAGATCGACGTTACCAAGGTCACGCCGGTCAAGGAACACGCTACTCCGCCGCGCGCGGACGAGCATGTTTTTGAGAAACACACCACGCATTTTTCGTCGGCCGACGTCGCGGGCAACTGGGTCGCCTGTACTTCGACCATCAATACTTCCTACGGCTCCAAAGTCGTCGTGCCAGGGATGGGGGTCGTGCTGAACAACGAGATGGATGATTTCGCCGCCGAGCCTGGTGCGCCCAACGCCTTTGGCCTGGTCGGAGCTGAGGCCAATCTGCCGGCACCGGGCAAACGGCCGCTCTCCAGTATGTCGCCCACGCTCGTCTTCGAAGGACAGCGCCCAATCTTGGCCATCGGTGCGGCCGGCGGTCCAACAATCATTTCTCAGACGTTACTCTCAATCCTTCATATCTTAGATGAAGGTGATACTCCGGCGCAGGCTTTGGCCCGTCCACGTTTCCATCAGCAGTGGAGTCCGGATGAACTTCGCATCGAGAAGGCGATGCCAGAAGCGATCAAGGCCGACCTCCGCCGGCGTGGCCATGTGCTTAACGAAGTTGAATTCATCGGTTCGACCCAGGCGGTTGGTCAGCCGGTTAAAGATGGGCCGTTCGTCGGCTCCCATGATCCGCGTTCGCGCGAAGGCCGGGCGGCCGGCTGGTAATATTTTCCATCCTCAGGCCGACGGTGGCCCCGGCAAGGTGTTTACTAAAATCTCTGCGTGCGATGGGATCGCGCCAACGGAGTTGCGGGTAACTTCAAGAAAGGGGAGAAGTTAATGCTTCATAAGTTACGAGCAGGTGACGGTTTGGCATCGACTGGCTATGGAGATTGAGGGTTTTGGCCCCCCTGCAAAAGTTGCACACTACGCAATGAGTGTTGATGAAAATAGCCTGTTACGGCCCAGACCTACGGACGTGCCGCCGCCGCCCTCTTTGCGCAAATTGGGACTGGCTGAAATATTTAGATATTGGCTAACCCGAGTAATCAGCAGCCGGGGGTTAATCATTTCCGTCGCCATCCATTTCTTCCTACTGATTGTCGCCTTCCTCTGGGTGGTCTCTGCCTTCACGGACAAAGCGACCAGCCAGGCGGTATACATCGCCACCGGCGCGGGCGGCGGGGCTGCCGGCGAACGGGCTAAGATTGTCGAACACAACTTGCAGGCGAAGAAAGAAAAGACGCACGCGAAAAAAGTCGCTCGGATTACCTCCAAGAGCACCGACGCCAAAATCACCTTACCTGATTTGCGGACGAGCGCCGTGATGCCTGACGCCCTCTCTTCTAAGCTTTCGGGTACTTCATCCAAGGGCTTTGGCGGGGGTTCGGGCGGGGGTATCGGCTCCGGGAAGGGCCTGGGCGTCGGCGGCACGCGTAATTTCGTCGGTAAGCCAGTGATGGGCGCCCATATCGTCGCGACTAAAGTGGCGGTCTTCATGGACGCCTCGAAGTCCATGGGCCGTTACCTCGATCGCGTCGAGGCCGAGATTCGTAAGCAGTTCCCGACGGCCGATGTCTTCATGTATGCCGGAGTCTGGACCAACGTGAAGGACGACGTGATTATCGGCGGATCCCGCTATAAAGGTACGACCGGCCGCAGTGGCGCCCCGCCGGTGAAGTTCACTGACCCGGATAAACTCACCGCCAACGGTAAGCGAATCTTCAAGCAATACGACGACAACTTCAAGACCGGCTGCGTCGGCGCTTGGATTGACATTATGCGCAATGAGCGCGCTTACGACGGCTTGGTTATCTTCGCCGACTTCCAGGATGGCGTCACGCAGTACCGTAGCCCGAAAGGCGACAAGTCCACCAGCTACTCCACGCGAGACACCACGATCATTTACTGTGATAGCGTCCGCTCTCGTCTGCCGACCGACGACCGAAAACCCGCCGAGAAGTATTGGGAAGATGAACTGGTCAATGCGTTCGCGGCGGCGAAATCCGGCCGAGGGCCACGCCTGTATTTGTTCTCCACGGAGATTGAGCCGCAATCGATTTTTGCCCGCTGCGTAGCCGCTTCGGGCGGCCAGTCCAAGATGGTCGAGTGGTTGCGGAGCGGTGGCAATCCGCCGCCAGACTCAGATGATCTCACCATTGGTAAACCGACGGTCGTGAAAGGCCCTCCAGGCGACCTGACGCCGAACGGCGTCCGCGCGTTGCGGTGAAGGAGTAGGCAGAGCGCGGGGGTGAAGCGCATGGCGGTCAGAGCAAGGCGCGAACGCGTCTTGCTCTGACCGAGACTTCGCCGACATTCGACGCGGCTTCTTTATTTGACGGCAGCCGCCTCTACCTTTTTCCCCTTCCGCGCACCTTTCGCGATTTCCTTCTTCTCCTCGGGGCTCAGATTGTTGGCTGGCGAATCTGGTTCATTGTGCTTCGGCATCGCCAGGCGCAGTCGCTCGATGATCTCCTTATATTCTGGCTGGGCGGCCAAGTTCCGATGCTCGAGCGGGTCGGTCGAATGGTCGTACAGTTCCTCGGCGCCGCCTTTCGAACCGTAATACGTGAAGCGGTAGCGGCCGTCCGTGACGGAATGGTTCCCGAAGTTGTAAGTCGTCAGGGTAGGGTGGTTCCAAGCCAGGCTCGGATTTTTCAGCGCAGGCGCGAAACTGCGCCCCTCGTTTTCGGGGTTGGCGGGAAGCCCGCAAAGCTCGATTAGTGTCGGGTACATATCGAGCAGGTTGACGACCGCCTCGCTCTTCAGTCCCGCCTTGGTCACGCCCGGCACGCTCACGATGAAGGGAACGCGGTCTGACTCTTCCCAGAGGTCGGTCTTGCCGTACTTGAGTTTCTCGCTGAGGTGCCAGCCATGGTCGCCCCAGATCATGACGATGGTATTGTCGGCGTATTTGCTCTTGGCCAGGGCGTCGAAGACGACACCGAGGCAGTGGTCGGCGTAACTGATGTTTGCGAGGTAGGCGCGCTGGGCCTGTTTGTGCAGGTTCGCCTTATCGGCGGCCAGGAAGCGCGGATCAGGCGAGAACAGTTCCTTCCCCGCCTTATTGGTGATGTCCTTCAGGTCATCGCGGAAGATCTCGACGGTCTTGAATTTGTCCAAGGGATAGAGGTCGAAAAACTGCTGCGGGACTTCCCAGGGTAAATGAGGTTTGGAGATGCCGAGAGCTAGGAAGAATGGCTTGCCGTCGAAGTCGCGCTTAAGTTGATCGGCGGCCCATTTGCTCGAGACATAATCTTTGGTCTGTTCGATGGGAGCGGCGACCGCCCCCCATCGGAATTCCTCCCCTTTTTCTTTCGTGGCCTTCTCGCTTTCCGATTCCTTCTGGGCGGCGGGAGATTCTGACCAGAGCATGCCACCGTTGCCGCCGCCAGCGTCCACGAACTCTTTGAACGCCCACTGTCCCTCGTCCATC
>Ga0208960_1000050_pt1 | contig 57694 bp, 48 predicted proteins | sample GreLakmeON33MSRF_FD_187703 | JGI IMG/M metagenome (GOLD analysis project Ga0208960, IMG submission 187703) | Freshwater lentic microbial communities from great Laurentian Lakes, MI, USA - Great Lakes metaG ON33MSRF (SPAdes) | ecosystem: Environmental > Aquatic > Freshwater > Lake | place: Great... | reverse complement strand
TGTATTGAAAAATTCCCATAACAGCGGTTAAGCAATATTGCCTTGCCGCAGGCGCAACACAAGGTAATATCGTCTAAACGCGACACCGTTAAATTTAATTTTAAAAAAATAAATATTATGAGAAGTTTATTATTTTATTTTTTATGCTTTTTATCGATTAATTCTTATTCCCAAAACACCTACACCCCAGATAAAGGATCTACAGAAAGAAAAGAAATACTCGATATTTTTAGAGAAGGTTTTGGAGAGGAAAAAAAACAAATATTGTTTAAAGTAGAACATTTTAAAATAAATGGGGAATGGGCTTGTGCTTTGGTAAGCCCCTTAAAAAATAATGTAGAAAATGCAGAACCAAGATGGGGTTTATTTAATAAGGTTGGCGGAAAATGGAAAGGAGTTGACTGGTCAAAAGAACTTGACATTCAGGATGATTTTGAATTAATAGACTTGCCAATTCAAAATGGAAGAATAGCAAAATTATTAGTAAAAAAATATCCTACTTGTTCAATGGAGATATTTGGAAAATAAACAAAAACTACATATAATAGCGTGTAAGCAATATTGCCTTGCCGCGGGCGCAACAAAAGTCAACATCGCCTAAACAAACCGTTACGGGCAAGTTAATTGAGATATCTAACGAACACGAGAGTTATAAAAAGACAACATTGTTCATTCTTAAATTATATTTCATAGAATTGACAAACAAAAGTGGAGACTAGAACCCACTAAAAAGTAACAGCTTCGAAAAGCTAATATACGAAGTGAATGGCTTAGTGTTGTATTCTACTGAGTTAGCCATATGCTAAATATTTTATTAAAATTACAAAGCTGTTTAAATTCGAATTAATTTAGCAAAGTCATTTTTCAGGTTGCTAAAACATAACTAAAATTCGGGCTTCTTAAATTCAGTAAGAAAATTAACTTCAAATAGAAAATTATGAGAATTATATTGTTCATTTTATTTATTCTAATTACAGTGCAGTCTTTTGCCCAAACAAAAAAAGAGAAAATCACACTTTTGAATTATCAAAAAGATAGTTTGGAAAGTCTACTTTTTAAAACTAGGGAATCTTATATTATTGAACTTGAAAAAATGAAGGATGCTAAGGCATTAGTGGAATTAAAAATTAAGGAGTTGACATTTTTAAATGAAAAGTTAATCTACGATAATACAACAGTTCAAAACCAAATAATTAATCTCAAGCAGCAATTAGACAGTATTAATCAATTAAAATTTGGTTTATTGCTTTCACCACTTGTCGAATCAACTGAAAATGAAGGTTGTATAATGAATTTATTGCGTAATAAATATAAGATTATCCTTCCTTTTAGAGAAAATCCTTATGTTTATTCTAATGTTGATATATTGCCTATTGGCTGGAGTCAAAAAGGAGTTTTCGCTTATTATTGGATTTCAAATTCTGTGTGTGGTTTGTGTTGGGTTGGATTATCGTTTTTTGACTATAATACAGGCAAAGATCTTGCCTCATATAATTACAATATTGAAGATAATCAAGATAAAGAAAGATCAATATGCACAAAAATAATAAATGACACGCAAGAAGGATTTACAAAATTCGGAATAACACCCATATCTGATATGAAATTGTTTTACATAAAGAACATTGAAGAAGGTGATTTAATACTTGAAAATAAAAAAATTATAGTTCAAAAATTGGATGGAAAAGTGTGTTTAATTTTAACAGATAAATCGGGTAATGAAAGCAGAACATTATTTGAAAAAAAATTAAATACAATTTATGTTGAAGATTATGGGCATTGGTGCACGGATGATTTGATTATTAACGGTTGCTTTTATAATCCGCTGAATAAAAAACAACTAATCATACATCTATTTTATATTGTTCCTTGTGGTTTTGAAAACGAAGATCAATACAAGAATATTTTTGTTCCAATCCCACTTTAATTCTTAACACTGAAGCTGCTTAAAGACTCGTTAACAAATATTTTAAATCCTAATATCATGAAAACTAAAAATGAAGAACTTGATGTTGACTACATTCAAAGCCGACCTTTGACAAAAAAAGAGGAAAAAGAATCGAGTGAGTTTATCAAAAAACTTAAAGACAAGAAAGCCAAACCTTCGAAAAATATGCGCTATGTTATGTTCTAGCCTCCTGTGACGGGCGAGACAAAAAAATAAAAATCCGTACCTTTAGACAAATATGAAATACGAAAAATATCAACTCGAATCGGATAAAAAATTATTAGTATTTGAATTTATCAGCTTTGGACCAAAGGGTAGAATTTAAAAAATAATTCAATACTCAGAAACGAATTTAAAAGATTATTATAATTTGGGCTTCGGAGACAAAGATGAAAAGACCGGAGAAATCAACGATTTGGTAATAACCAATAATGGTGACAGCCAACAAATTTTAGCGACAGTTGCTTCTACTGTTTACGCCTTCACCGACAAGCACCCAGACGCATGGATTTATGCAAGAGGTAGCAATAACGCACGAACAAGACTTTATAGAATTGGAATAACGAATAATTTGTTGGAAATTAAAAAAGACTTTGAAGTATTTGGTTTAAAGGACGATCAATGGCATACATTTCGAAAAGACACAGAGTATAATGCATTTTTAATTAAGCGAAAAAATTCGTAAATTTGTGCTATCATGACAATTAAAAATTTAAATAAATCCAAAACGCCAATCGTCAAAATCAATAAGACGCTTGACAAACTTGCTGCGAAAATACTTTTTCCAGACAAGTTGGAGGATGCTAACTGCATACTTAAGACAGTTGGTTTACCGAAAACCAAGAATTCCCACCACCGCTAACAATACTTAAGCAAGATGCGGATTTTCTTCTTGTCGCATCTACAGTCGACAGCCCTTCTTTGCATCTGTGCATTGTCTCGGCAGACAAAGACTACAACCACTCGACAGGGCAATTAAATCTATTATTTTTTGAAATTAGATATAAAAAAACCTCTTCTGAAAGGAAAAGGTTTTTAAACGTTTTTATTTTTAAATATTATTCAGCTAGAACGATAATTTTATTTTTATGAACTTCTGCAACTCCGCCGTTGATATCAAAATACAATGTTTCTAGTTTTTCATCAATAATTTTAATTTTCCCTTTTTTGAGAGATGAAATCATTGAAGCATGCTTGTTTAATACACCGAAAGTACCGGAAGTGCCAGGTAGCAACACCGATTTAACGTCGCCACTGAACAATTTTTTATCTGGAGTAATAATTTCTAAAAACATAGTCTTTCATTTCGCCCTTCAAACAGCAGAGGGATTTATTTATTTGCTTTCGGCAAGTATTTTCTTTCCTTTTTCAATTGCAGCTTCTATGTTTCCAACTAAGTTGAAAGCAGCTTCAGGATATTCATCCACTTCGCCATCCAAAATCATGTTGAAACCTTTAATTGTCTCGTCAATATTTACAAATACTCCTTTTAGTCCTGTAAACTGCTCTGCAACGTGAAAGGGTTGAGAAAGGAATCGTTGCACTCTGCGTGCGCGATGTACTACTAATTTATCTTCTTCTGATAATTCATCCATTCCCAGAATTGCGATAATATCTTGTAATTCCTTGTAGCGTTGTAGTGTTAATTTGACGCGTTGAGCAGTGTCGTAATGTAGGTTGCCAACAATTGCCGAGGTAAGAATTCTTGAAGTTGAGTCCAAAGGATCAACAGCAGGATAAATACCTAACTCAGCAATTTTACGTGACAATACTGTAGTAGCATCCAAATGGGCAAAAGTAGTTGCTGGCGCTGGATCGGTAAGGTCATCGGCAGGAACATATACCGCTTGAACTGAAGTGATAGAACCACGTTTGGTAGAAGTAATACGTTCTTGCATTGCACCCATTTCAGTTGCAAGCGTTGGTTGGTAACCTACTGCTGAAGGCATACGACCTAAAAGGGCTGATACTTCAGAACCTGCTTGTGTGAAACGAAAAATGTTATCGATGAAGAAAAGAATATCGCGTCCACCTGATTTTTCATCTCCGTCACGGTAATATTCTGCAAGTGTTAATCCCGAAAGCGCAACACGTGCACGTGCTCCTGGAGGCTCATTCATTTGTCCAAACACTAACGTTGCTTGCGACTTTGCCAACTCGGTCATATCTACTTTAGTGAGATCCCATTCTCCTTTTTCCATTGAATGTTTGAACTCATCACCGTATTTAATTACACCCGATTCGATCATTTCTCGTAATAAGTCATTCCCTTCACGTGTTCGTTCACCAACACCAGCAAAAACCGAAAAACCGGAATATCCTTTTGCAATATTATTAATGAGTTCCATAATCAAAACTGTTTTCCCAACTCCAGCACCACCGAACAAACCAATTTTTCCTCCTTTGGAGTATGGTTCAATTAAGTCAATGACTTTAATTCCAGTAAAAAGTACTTCGTTTGCTGTTGAAAGATCTTCGAATTTTGGTGGATCTCGGTGAATTGAATAGCCACCCTCTTTTCCAACTGCTCCAATTCCATCAATTGCTTCACCTACAACATTGAAAAGTCGACCACGAATCTGTTCGCCTATTGGCATACGTATTGGTGAGCCTGTTGCAACTACTTCCATTCCTCGAGATAATCCATCAGTTGAATCCATCGCCACTGTTCTAACAGTATCTTCTCCAACGTGTTTTTGGCACTCTAGAATTACTTTAGTGCCATTTGTTTTTGTAACAACTAGGGCATCTAAAATATTAGGTAGTTTACCACCATTCTCGCTGAAACTAACGTCCACAACAGGACCGATAACTTGTACAATTTTTCCGTTTTGCATAGTAATAATTGATGTTTTTTTGAAATTCGGTACAAAAATAGCAAGATTCTTTCCCAAAATACTCAGTCTTTATAAAAAAATCTCCACAAAAAGACAATTTAATGGCTTATGAATTGATATTGATAGACTTTGTTTGTATGAATGCTGATTTCTTAGATTTGAAATACTTTGTCGGTTACACTTTGTCAATTACCTTTACTAACTGTGAAAATTTACAAGCATCTGGAGGAATTTATAAGCGCTAGAAATGCCGTTGTTACAACCGGAACCTTTGATGGCGTTCACCTTGGTCACCAGCAACTAATTGCACGATTGAAAGAAACAGCCAATCGAACAAACGGAGAGACGGTTTTGCTTTCTTTTTTTCCTCATCCTAGGATGGTTTTGAATCCCGACAATAAAATTTCATTACTGAACACAGAAGAAGAAAAAATAAGTTTGCTTGAAAAAGCGGGCATTGATCATTTGATTGTTCATCCTTTCAATCGTGAATTTTCAATGCTAAGTTCTGAGGAGTTTATTAAATCTATTTTAGTTAGCAAGCTTTGCACAAAAAAATTGATAATTGGCTATGATCATCATTTTGGACGTGACCGTTTGGGAAGCTTTAACCATTTAAAGGAGTTTGGTCCGGTTTATGGATTTGACATCGAAGAAATACCAGCACAAGAAGTGAAAAATATAGGTGTAAGCTCAACAAAAATTAGAACTGCTTTGCAAAGTGGGAATCTTGAAATTGTTGAATCTTTTTTAGGGTATAAATATGAAATAACAGGAATAGTAGTGAAGGGAAGGCAATTAGGTCGATCAATTGATTTCCCCACTGCAAACTTGCTCATCAGTGATGCACTTAAAATGATTCCTGCAGATGGTGTTTATGCTGTTTGGGTAAAGCGACGCGATTCAGTATTAAAAGGAATGCTTAATATAGGTATGCGTCCTACGTTAGACGGAAAAGAACGTACTTTAGAAGTTAATATTCTAGATTTTGAAGGTGATTTGTACGGAGAAACGCTTACTTTATATTTTGTAAATAGACTTCGCAATGAAATAAAATTTGATGGGTTGGATGCCCTGAAAGTTCAGCTTGGGAAAGATCGTGAAGCAACAAGAAATATACTCTTAGATTAGCACATCAACTATGAAAGTGAACTTCACATTTTTAATTTTTTTACACTTTTTTTTAGTGCCATTTGGGTTGCTACAAGCACAGGAGGGAATTCAAAATAAACTTTATCCATTATTCGATTCGCTTGCGCTCGACACAATGACCGCATACACCGATTTGTTTTCGGCAATGAAAGCACCAGAAAAAGTAGTGAAGCTTGTTTTACGAAAATTGAAGTACAAGGAATTTCCAAAAGAAATATGGAATTTCCCCAATTTACAATACCTCGATTTAAGTAAAAATCAACTAACTGAATTCCCCGATTCCTTGGGCAAATTACAAAGTCTTCAGATACTTCATATTTCTAAAAACCACATTGAGACGCTCCCACGTGAGTTTGGAGATTTGCAGCATCTTGTTATTCTCAATATTAGTCAGAATGATTTGACAATGTTGCCCCCCCAAATTGGCAAACTAAAAAAATTAAAATACCTTGATCTTTGGGAAAATAGCATTGGGACATTTCCCGATGAGTTGAAAGATATTTCCGGTAATTTAAAAATAATTGATTTAAGAGTAATTTTAATCAACAAGGAAGGACAGGAACGCATTCGAAAATTATTACCTAGCACAAAAATTTATTTCGACCCGCCTTGTCATTGTAATCAATAATTTTTTTCTAAACTACCATTGATTTGAATTTTAAAATTATTGAAATTTCAAATTAATCATTCCTAAAAAGTTAATTCCTGCCTGCGGAAAATAATAATTGTAGCGTTGTTCTCCGCCGTAGATAAATCCATAAGAATATCCGTTAGAGGAATATTCAGTGTTGAATAAATTATTGGCAAGAACTGAAAAAGTTATCTCTTTGAAATATTTTGTTTTGAAAGAATAACTTAGTCGCAAACTTGAAACCGCGTAAGCATCAATTGCTCTCAACTCACTGGATGTGTTATCGAGGAATTGTTTACCAACATATTTTTCTGTTAACGTCGCGCTGAATCCTTTGTTCCATTTATAAGTAAGCGATGCAGCTGAAATGATTGATGGAGAAAAGGCGATGTCTGTATTAGAATAAATATTGACTACTTGTCCGCCATTATCATAATCATCTAAATACTCGAGATAATTTTTGATTTTATTTTGACTGTAAGTTGCGTTTGCGGAAAAGGAAAGCGATTTACAGATTTTATATCCCACTTCCAATTCAACTCCCGCGCGATAACTTTCCGGAACATTGACGCGTGTATAAGCTCCTACATCGTTCACTTTTCCTGTTAATACCAATTGATTTACATAATTCATGTAATACAAATTCGTAGCAGTCGAAAATTTATTACTTGTAAATTTCCATCCCAATTCATTGTCATAAAGAGTTTCCGCTAACGGTCGGCTAGCACTTGTTGAATTCTTGTAATCATTGCGGTTTGGTTCTTTTTGTGCGGTGCTGAAGGAATAATAAAACAAATGTTTTTCATTCAGGCGAAATGTAGCTCCGGCTTTAGGATTGAAAAAATTCAGTTTAGCATTCGCAAGAATTTCAGTTCCGGTAGTGTCTAAACCTGAAAAGCCGTAATTCACCGTTCGGAATTGTAAATCAACAAACACATTTAATTTTTTTGTTGCCTGATAATTCATTCGTGCAAAAATGTTTGCATCGAGTTTGTGTGCGTAATTATAGTCATATCGATAAACGCTAGCAGTTCCAATTGGTAAATATTGCGCCCATATAATTTCATTGTAATGTTGGCCTTCATAATTATTTGTTGCACCACCGATAATTAATTGCGTTTTTTTATGACTATCATAATGTGCACCATAAGTAATTCCATAAAACCAATTATCCAACCACAAACGTCTGACTAAATCGGTTGAGGTACTTCCAGTATCCAATCCATAATTAGAAAGTAAATCTCCCTGGCGATATTCTTCGTAATAACCTTTCCCTTTTGTACCGTGAAGTGCGGCGTTGAAATTCCAATTATCATTTCCGCGTATTAAAAAATGTAATTGATAATAATCCTGTTGGTAATTGTCTGTTTGATTATCGTAATAATTTATTTCTCCATTCGATTCATAAAATAAGCCAGCAGCATTAGCAGTTCGGTTTCCGACCTTCAAAGAATCTTCTGAAACACCATACCAACATTGGTATGTTTTTTCTGTTCCTGAAAACGCGATTGCTTTAACAGAAACATTTTTTCCGTACCATCCACCCGATAAATACCAGGAGCGCAAATCAGAAGAACCCCGATCAATAAATCCGTCAGAATTAATTCGTGCTAGTCGCGCATCAAATGCCCATCCGCTTTCCATTAATCCGGTTCCGGCTTTCATGGTTGTACGAAAAGTATTAAATGATCCGCCTGAACTCAGAATTTCTCCATATGGTTTTTCCTGCACGCCATCCGTTTGCAAATTAATTGATCCACCGAATGCACCCGCGCCATTTGTTGAAGTTCCCGCGCCGCGTTGAATTTGTATATTATCAATTGAAGAAACAACATCCGGAAGATCCACCCAATAAGTTGATTGTGATTCCGCGTCGTTTACGGGAATTCCATTGATGGTCACATTCACTCTCGTATTATCCGATCCGCGAATGCGAATTCCTGTATATCCGATTCCTGTTCCCGCATCTGAACTGGTTACAACAGAAGGAGTCAGATCTAATAAATACGGAAGATCCTGTCCGAAATTAATTGTAGCTAACTCTTTTTTTGAAAGAGTTGTGTAAGCAGTTGCTGAATTTGCGTTGGCACGCGTTCCAAAAACAACTGCTTCCTCTAAAAGATTTTTTGCCCGTTTCATTTTTGCATCAACAGTTTTGGAAACTGTCAGATCTGCGCAAACGGTATCATTTAAATATCCCAAATAAGTGAAAATGAAACAACAATTATTTTGCTGAATGTCGTGTAAGGAATATACACCATCCATGTCAGACATCGTCTGCTTAAACGTACCATCAATATGAATACTTGCAAATGGAATTTCTTTACCTGTTTCTTCATCCGTAATTTTTCCACTTACGTCATTTTGTGCAACAAGCATTGTAGGCAAAACCAAAAAGGCAGCCAACAGTTTTAAAACATTTTTTTTCATTTTTATTTCCAATGCGATTCATGATGCTGAGGTATTCCTCTTTTATCATGAATCTGTTTCCCTACGCAAGAATTACCTTGATCAGGTGTGCGGTTAACAGCAATTTAAATGCTGCTTCCGCTGGGTATTTTCTCAGTCCCGACAAAATCGGAACACCCCTTTAGAACTGTGACAAAATTACTGCTTTTTTTGGGTTTCTAACATCTGGTTATACTATTTTCTTAAAATATTTTCGAATCGCATTTATTCCATTTGCCAATCTATCTTCTTCGTTCCCAGTTATAATTTCATAATTCAATTTATTAAGTTCTAATAAATTTTTATACTGTGTAAAAAAATAATCTCGACGTTCAGGGTTTACTCTAACAGGATCAGCTATCCATGGAAGATTGTTGTCGGTCAATAAATATAAATCGTAACGATGCTCAGAAATTTGATTGTTAATCCAAGTAGGACAAAAACCAAAAACATCTTCGCACCAAACTTTAGCTATAATAAACTCGGTATCAACAAAAATAAATTCTTTTGCTTTGCTGCAGTATTCCTCTTCTTTTTGTAATTGTTTTTTTGCAATTTCTATTATTGTATCTGTAGTATAATTTGTTTTGTGATGTTGCATGTAATTCCTTGCATATTCCTCCACCCAAACTGTGTTGAAATGTGAAGCAAGCAAACGTGCTAGCGTTGTTTTACCAGTGCTCTCTGCACCAAGTATTGCTACGCGACGAATTTGTTGAGGTTCTTTTTCCATTTTAAATATCCGTAAATAGCAATCAAGGTATAGATCATAAATAGTATTGCTGTAGCTGGAAGCTCTCGAAGCATATAAATAGTTACATAACCCAGGTTGATGACCACCCAGAAAATCCAATTTTCAAGTATTTTTTGTGATGTAAGAAAGGTTGCTACCAAACTAAAAGACGCTAAGGCACCATCAAAGTAGGGGAGTGGGGAATCCGAGTACTGTTTACAAAGTGTTCCTAAAATAAAAGTAGCTGTGCAACCTATTCCCACTGCCATTATGAATTGTTTGAAATTTAGTTTAGTTAAAATTACAATTCCATTTCCTTTTTTCTTCCAAGAATACCAACCGTAAAATCCAATTAGTACGTAATATAAACACAGCCATGCCTCGAGGTAAAGTTTTGCCTCGAAATTAATTTTTATGTAAATTATGGAACTTACTATTCCGAATATCCAGCACCAATAATTTTCTCTTGTGGCAAGTACAACATAAAAAATGGCAGTTGCAATGGCAACACCTTCACGAATGGATGTGTGCTGCAGGGAATTGGTAATTTCATCTAATAAATCACCTACACTCATTTAATAATTGATGAAAAAATACTATTTTTTTCTAAAATCTGCTGGAGTGTTGTTAATGGATTTTCTGTTTTCCAAACGCCACTATAAAATACCATTCCTGAAAAACCGAGTTCATGACAGATTTGCATATTCTCTAGAGAAGTGCCACCTCTTGCTATGATGGGTACATTTGCTTTTTCCAAAGCTGCTTTTAGGGAAAGTTTGTTATACCCAGCATAAAAATTTCCACTTGTTATGTCGAAAATTGTTCCAAGTAGAGCATATTTATAGCTGACTTGATTTTTGTAAATACCAGCAAGATTTCGAAAGGAGGTGCTAATTGTTAGATGTGGTCTTCTTATTTTTAGAAGCCGCAGGCGTATGGAAGTGTAGAATTTGCGCTTGAGATGTTTACGTGTTAAATGAATTCCTTTTAAATTAAATTTTTTCGTAAGGTTATGGTGACTATGAATAACAATACGATTGTGAAAATGAGCAGGAATTTTTTCTAGGTATTCTGCCATTTCCTTGGTTGACATAAATGGTTTTCTTAAATGAAAAAGTTCAAGTCCATTTTCAAAAAAAGCAGTAACCACTTGGGCTTCATTAGCAATTGTTTTGGATGGAGAAATTACAATTATTTTCATTTAATTGATTGCATTTATGGTCATTGAAAATTCTTGAAGCATATTTAGATCATGTTCTAAAATATTTCCAACAACAATTACATCCGCTCCTGCATTACATCGTTCTATCACCTCTTCTGTTGTTTTAATTCCTCCTCCTACAAAAATAGGGATTGTAATTGTATTTTGTACAGCTTCGATTATTGCAATGGGAACAGTTAATTGCGCCCCACTTCCAGCCTCGAGATAGATTACTTTTAATCCTAATTGTTCACCTGCTAAAGCAGTCATTGCGGCAATCATACTGTTGGTTCTTGGAATGGGTTGCGTATTGCTGATGTAACTCACAGCTGTTGCTTGTCCACTTTCAATTAATATATATCCTGTTGAAATAATTTCTAAACCACTTGCTTGTACTAAACCCGCTGCTGCAACTTGCTTTCCAATGAGAAGGTCAGCATTTCTACCAGAAATTACTGAAAGTAATAACAACGCATCTGCATTTGAGTTTACTTGCATTTCGTTTCCAGGAAAAATAACGATGGGTACGTTTGTTGCATTTCGTATAAGGTCAATGCAATTTCCAATAGTATCTTTAGCTAAAAGACTTCCTCCAATAAAAAAAAAATGAGGTGGATTAAGTTTAGCCATTGCTAGTAACTCAGCTAGCTTTTCGATTTTGTCGGGGTCAATTAATACGGCAAGACTTTTTTTTCCTTGCGCTTTTCGTTGAAGAATTAAATCATATATAGATTTCATCACGATGCTTGTTCTGTCCATGCAAGGATACAATCTTTAAACCGCTCGTAGTGCACCATTCTACTTATTTTTTCCCCCTCATGTATTAATGTTGCATTTACTTTACCTTTCTCTGTATTGCTAATTTCATCAACAAATATATCTGTTTTGAAGGAAACGTTTTTGAAGCCGTAAATTTTGTACATGGCTTCTTTTACAGCCCAATGCACATGCAAACGCTCTATTATAGGATCTTTTTTACATTCAAGAAGTTCAACTTCGGACAGATATTTATGAGCAATTCTTTCAATTTTTGGATGGATGGATTCTATGTCAATACCGCAGCAATCCTTATCAATAAGTATGGCAATTAATTTGCCTGTATGAGATATGGACAAATTAATATTTTCTAAATCAGTTATTGGTTTGCCATTTTGATCATACTTAATTTTTGCATCGGGAACTAAGGTCTGGAATAATAACCTAGTAGCTAGAAATTGTAGACGTCGAAAGGAATGTGTGAATGAACTTACAGTAGCTTGTTCTTCTTTGTTAGGAGCATAAAATTTCTGAAGTTCAATTTCAGTTTCAGTAACTTCCCAGATACCAAGTGTGGCTGCAAAACCTAATTTTTTTATATGAATCAATGGCATTTCTTCGATTTGTTGCAAAAATACACGCTAAATTCATAAAGAATCTTATTTTTATTTAATTGTAATGGGCTTGCCTCGTCTCTTTTTATTAATTTTGCAGTCCATTAAAAATTGTAACAATGAGCAACGTAATAACTGAGAAACAAATGAAATACAAAGTGAAAGATATCTCCCTCGCAGAGTGGGGTAGAAAAGAAATAAAATTGGCAGAAGTAGAGATGCCTGGATTAATGTCCTTACGTGAGGAGTATGGTGCTTCTAAGCCATTGGCTGGGGCACGTATTGCAGGATGTTTGCACATGACCATTCAAACAGCTGTTTTAATTGAGACACTTGTTGAATTAGGTGCAGAGGTTACTTGGTCTTCTTGTAATATTTTTTCTACACAAGACCATGCTGCTGCTGCAATTGCGGCTACAGGAATTTCGGTTTTTGCTTGGAAAGGTATGAATGCAGAAGAATTTGACTGGTGTATTGAGCAGACGCTTTGGTTTGGAGATGACCGTAAACCGTTAAATATGATTTTAGACGATGGTGGTGATTTGACAAATTTAGTTTTTGACAAATTCCCTGAACTAGCGGCTGGTATTAAAGGGCTTTCTGAAGAAACGACAACAGGTGTGCACCGTCTGCATGAGCGTATGAAAAACGGAACACTGTTAGTTCCTGCAATAAATATTAATGATTCCGTTACCAAATCAAAATTTGATAATAAATATGGTTGCAGAGAATCTTTAGTTGATGCAATACGCCGTGCTACCGATTTAATGCTAGCTGGAAAAGTAGCGGTGGTAGCAGGTTATGGTGATGTTGGAAAAGGTTCGGCACAATCCTTAAGTTCACAAAATGTTCGTGTTATTGTGACGGAAATAGATCCTATTTGTGCGCTTCAAGCTGCCATGGATGGCTACCAAGTTATTAAAATGGATAATGCAGTAAAAATTGCTGATATTATTGTCACTACAACAGGTAATAAAAATATTGTTGTTGATCGCCATTTTAAAGCAATGAAGCACAACGCTATTGTTTGTAACATAGGTCACTTTGATACTGAAATTGATATGTCTTGGTTGAATTCTAACTATGGTCACACCAAAGACATTATTAAGCCACAAGTTGATAAATACACAATTGATGGGAAAGACATTATTGTGCTTGCTGAAGGTCGTTTAGTTAACTTAGGTTGCGCAACGGGCCATCCTTCTTTTGTAATGAGTAACTCTTTTACAAATCAAACACTTGCTCAATTAGAGTTGTGGGTACATACAGCGAAATACGACAAGAAAGTTTATACTTTACCAAAAATTTTGGATGAAAAAGTTGCTCGCTTACACCTTGGAAAAATAGGAGTAGAGTTAGATGTTTTGAATAAAGATCAAGCAGACTACATTGGTGTACAAGTACAAGGCCCTTACAAAGCTGAGGAATACAGGTATTAGGATTTAATAATTCTATTTTAAAAAGAGGAGAAATTAATTTCTCCTCTTTTTTGTATTGACATTTTTGAAATTCCGTGGAATGCTTATTAATTAAATTAGTTTGTCACTCTTAAAACAGTTCCGTCAAAAATGCAACGAAATTGTCGAAGTGGAATGACCGCTGATCCAGAAATTGGACTTCCGTCACTCAATAAAAATTGTGAGTTACAACTCAGGTCCTTTAGAATAATATTATTTGTTGTGTCAACAGCTACGATAGCGCTAGGCTCCTCGGGTAAATATGGACATGTTCTTTCGTATGCAGCGAATTCATTGAATCCCTTTCGGTAAACAATAACGCCACGATTTCCCCCCGCAAAATATTTCCAACCACCAACACTAACAAGGTTTATGTTTTGTGGTTCATTCACATAAATTATAAGATCCACATAAACATTGGGTACATATTGTCGATTTTTTTTACAATCTGTGAAAAGTAATAAAATGAAAACAATTAACAGATAGTTACTTTTGTACATGAAACAAAGTTAGCGAAGTTTTTCTTCGTCATCAACCTTGTTTAAAATTGTAAGTTTGTCAAGCAAATATAAACGCATGAAAACAAGAATTTTATTAATTGGCATTGCATTTCAGTTTCTGCCACTTTTTTTAGTTGCACAAACAGATGCTGGTGGAGCTTCAAATAAAACTGAAAAGTCGGAGGAAGCCAAATCGCCAGACACAAAGTTGGAACGTCAAAAAGCTAAACGTCAGTGGAAGAAAAATAGAAAACAAGAAATGGGTGCTGCGAAAGCAAAAAAAGAATACAGTAAAAAATACAATACAAAGATGACTCGCAAGAGAATGAAGCGTTCCCAGAAGAAAGCGCTTCAGAACAATGCTCATAAGCGAGACTTTTTTCTCGTACGGTGGTGGAATAAAATATTCCATTAATTAGTGCTGTCCATAAGGTCCGATTGCTTCGTTATTCTTGTTTTAAAAACCTTCATTTGCAAATTTAAACTCCTGATTTTTATCCGTCAGTAGGCGGAACGAAAGCGTCGAACTCAAACATTATGAATCAGACTCACGACTTTATGGGTAGCACTAATTAGTTCTGATGATGATTTATTGGAATTTTAAACCGTTCTTGGTTTTCCTTAACATATGTAGTTTAAGCCATTGTGAATTTTAAGTTAAAAATATTTTGTAATTTGTGTTAAAATCTTTTATATTTACGCATTGAATTGCACTATTTATACATCATACGAAATAGAATTATTATGCTTCGAAAAATCTACCTAGTTATTACTATTTTATTGGTAAGCCTGACTCTTGCAACTGCTCAAAGTGGTGGTGCGATTAAAGGAAAAGTGATTGATAAAGCGACTCGTGAAGGCGTGCCTTTTGCAATCGTCACTGTCTCTATGAATGGTGTAAATGCTGGCGGGGCGCAAACCGACTTAGATGGCAATTACCAAATCAAACCTCTTAATGCAGGTGTTTATAGTGTTAAGATTCAATATACAGGTTATAAACCCGTTGAGATTGTTGGAGTAATAGTTTCAGATTTAAAAACAAGTTATCTTACCGGTACAGAAATATCTGCATCAAGTATTACAAATGCTGTTTTTGAGATTGTAGAATATAAAGAACCACTTATTGATCCAGATACAAAGTCAGGTAGTACAATTACTCGTGATGAGTTTATTGCAATGCCATCTAAAAATATTAACTCAGTTGCAGCAACCACAGCAGGTGTTTACCAAGCTGATGAAGGTGGCGGACTTAATATGCGTGGACAGCGTTCTGAAGGTACTGCTTATTTTATTGATGGCCAGAGAGTAATTGGATCGGCGAACCTTCCACAGCAATCCATTGAACAAGTAAGTGTTATTACGGGTGGTGTTCCAGCTCAATTTGGAGATGCTACCGGTGGCGTAATTAACATTACAACTCGTGGACCACAAAGCGAATATTTTGGTGGTGTAGAGTTAATCAGCTCTGAAATTTTAGATGATTACGGATATAATTTTGTTGGCTTTAGTGCCGGTGGACCAATTTTGATGAAGCGAGATACCGTTAAAGGTAATCGTCCTATTCTTGGTTTTATTATTTCTGGAGAGGGCAGCACTGAAAAGGATCCTGACCCATCAGCAATCGGAACATATAAATTAAAAGATGAGAAATTAGCAGAGCTTGAGGTTACTCCACTTCGCCCTTCCCCAACCGGTACAGGTTTTGTTCGTAATTCTGAATTTGTTCATGCAAGCGATTTTGAAAAAATTAAAGCACGACAAAATGTGGCCTCTCGTACATTACGTTTGAATGCGAAAATTGACTTTAAACCAACAGAAAATTTAAACATCACCTTTGGCGGATCTGTTGATTATAACTCTCGACACAATTATATTTATGATTATGCGCTATTCAATCCTTCAAACAACCCGCTTACCAATTCTAATACTTGGAGGGTTTATGCTCGCTTAACACAACGCTTTGGTTCGCAGGGAGCAGCAGCTGAAAAGTCTGCCTCAAACGTAAAAAATGCGTTTTATACAATTCAGGTTGGCTATACAAAAGTGATGTCAACAACACAGGATGATACACATAAAAATAAGTATTTCGATTACGGTCACATAGGAACTTTTAACCAATATAAAACACGGTCATTTATTCCTGGTAGCGTTGTGGTAGCTGGTGACACTTTATTCGGATATGTTCAATCTGCATTTTCAGATTCTGCACTTACTTATACTCCTTCTTATATAGATATGGATGGCAACACTGTTGTTTCTCCAAATCCGCTTCAATCTAACTATACGGATTATGTGTATGCTAATTATAATGGGCAAATTGTGAATGGTAATGACATCCAATCAAGTTTAGGTCTTCTGAATGGTGACCGTCCAACTAACGTTTATTCTCTTTGGCTAAACACAGGTCGTCAATACCCTTCTTATTTTATTGATGATAAAACACAATTTCGTGTTTTTACCAGTTTCTCTGCTGATATAAAAGAGCACGCCATTCAGGTAGGATTTGAATTTGAACAGCGTAGTGAAAGGGCATATTCAATAGGAGCTTCTGGACTTTGGACTCGAATGCGTCAACTTGCCAATAATCATTTAACACAATTGGATTTGGATAATCCGACACAAGTGGATTATGGTACTTACGATGCATTTACTTATGAACGTTTCTATGATGCAAGTCAGCAGAAATATTTTGATGCCCAACTTCGTGAGAAATTAGGTATGCCAATTACAAGTACTGATTGGATTGATATTGATGCTTTAGGTCCAGATTTTTACAATTTAGATATGTTTAGTGCTGATGATATGTTGTTGGATGGAAATAATATTGTTAGTTATAACGGTTACGATCACACAGGAAAGCGCCAAAATGCTGGAGCTTCATTTGACGATTTTTTTACCAAGAAAGATAAAGATGGAAATTTCACAAGAACTATTGCACCATTCCAGCCAATTTATATGGCCGGTTACATCCAAGACAAATTTGATTTTAAAGATTTGAAATTTAATATTGGTCTTCGTATCGATCGCTTTGATGCGAATCAAATGGTGTTAAAAGATAAATATCTTTTTTATGAAGCAAAGACTGTAAAGGAAGTAGACAACTTTGTCCACCCAGAAAATATGGGCGATGACTATGTTGTGTATGTTGATGCGAATCCAAATCCAAATACTATTTTGGGTTATCAGTTTGAAGGAAATTGGTTTGATGCACAAGGAAATGAAATAGGAGATCCTTCTGTAATTGCACAAGGTTCGGGAACAGGTCAAATCACTCCTTACTTATTAAATCCTTCACAGACAACCATTAGTTCAAAAGCTTTTAAGGATTACGATCCACAGCTGAATTTTATGCCAAGGATAGCTTTCGCATTCCCAATTTCAGATGAAGCTAATTTTTTCGCACATTATGATGTATTGACACAGCGTCCAACTGATGGTTACCGATTAGATCCTTTACAGTATTATTACATTGCTAATCGAGTTGGGTCATTCAATAATAATCCTGCATTGAAACCACAGCGTACAACGGATTATGAGCTTGGATTTACACAAACATTAAGTGCTCGTAAGAATGCTGCTATAACAATTTCATCTTTCTACCGTGAGTTCCGCGATATGATTCAAGTTGTGGCAGTCAATTATGCATACCCAGTTAATTACCTTACTTACGATAACATTGACTTTGGTACTGCAAAAGGTTTTACTGTTGCCTATGACCTTAGACGTACGAATGGTGTTCAATTAACTGCGAGTTACACACTTCAGTTTGCTGATGGCACTGGATCTGGATCTAGCGAAGCTGCAACACTTATTTCTTCAGGTCAACCAAATCTTCGTACTACATTGCCTTTGGATTTTGATCAAAGACACGCAATTGTATGTAATGTTGATTACAGATTTGGATCTGGCGCAAATTACCATGGACCAGTAGTTGGAAAAGGATCAACAAAACTTTTTGATAATGTTGGAGCTAATATGGTATTTCGTGCTGGTTCAGGTACACCATATACCCAACAATCCAATCCTACGCCTGATGCACAGTTTGGAGTTGCAAGTCGTCCAAATTTAGAGGGATCTGTTAATGGTTCTCGTTTTCCTTGGCAGGTTCGAATGGATTTAAGAATTGATAAAGACGTTGACCTTCATTGGGGTGGCGATCAAGCAAAAGGTGAAAGTGCAAAGGAAGCAAGCTTGAATATTTACCTTCAGGTTTTAAATGTGTTGAACACAAAGAATATTCAAAATGTATATCGTTATACAGGCAATGCCGCTGACGATGGCTATTTGAATGCTGCATCAACTCAAGCATTAATTAATGCACAAAATGACCCAAATTCATTTAGAGATTTGTATGCTATAAAAGTAAATAACCCATCAAATTATAGTATTCCGCGAAGAATTCGTCTTGGTGTAATGCTCGACTTTTAAGCTAAAAAATTTATTGCGCCAATACAGACAAGAAAAAAATTAAATTGAATTAAAATGAAAATAAATCGCCAAATCAGGTCCCTATCAATTGCAGGTTTTATCTGCTTTGCTACCACAGCAATCGGAAGAGAAAACGGTGCCACAGGCCAGCGTCAATCAAATACAAGTTCTAGTAGATGGAATGGACAGGATCAATTAGCAGCCTCTTGTACGCCAGCATCAGCTAAAACTGACTTAGATATTAATAATGTACGTACCACGATAATGACTGGTGGCGATATGTGGTGGAATTTAAGCACTGCTAAATATGAAATTCCAAAAGATGGTGGAGTTCATTCCATTTTTGCTGGGGCACTTTGGATTGGTGGTCTTGATGCTGGTGGACAATTGAAAGTAGCTGGAATGACATATCGCCAAACAGGAAATGACTTTTGGCCTGGCCCCTTAGATACCACTACAGTTTCTATTGATGGAACAACTTGTGCTGCATTTGATAAACATTGGAAAATTACCAGAAAACAAGTAGAAGATTTTGGACTTTATTTAGCTGGCACACCACCAGCAGGGTATTCTGTTCCATTAGTAATTCAAAATTGGCCAGGAAATGGTGATGCAAGCTTAGGACAAGGTCATTATTTAGCTCCTTTTGTTGATGCTGATGGTGACGGATTTTATTCATGGACTTCAGGTGATTATCCAGCCTATGATATTACTGGTTCATTAGGATGTACAAAATTTCAATTATTTGGTGACCAATGCTTATGGTGGGTTTTTAACGATAAAGGGAATATCCATACTGAAACTGGTGCTGCTGCAATTGGTTTAGAAATTCATGCTCAGGCATTTGCTTTTTCTACCAATGATGAAATAAATAATATGTCATTTTATCAGTATAAAATTATTAACCGTTCTACTGTTTCAATGACCAACACCTATTTTGGTCAGTGGACAGATGCTGATCTTGGATCTTATGACGATGATTATGTTGGATGTGATGTTGCTCGTGGACTTGGATATACTTTTAATGGTGATGCAAATGACGGAGCGAGCGCATTGCCAACCGTAGGTACTTATGGTGCAAATCCTCCTGCAGTAGGATTAGATTTCTTTGAAGGGCCTTTAGCTGACGCAGGCGATGCAATAGATAATGATCACGACGGCACCACAGATGAAATTGGTGAACAAATTATCATGTCTAAATTCGTTTATTATAACAACGATGGTAGTGTATTGGGTAATCCAGATAACGCGACCCATTTCTATAATTATCTTTCTGGGTTTTGGAAAGATGGTTCACCTTTTACTTATGGAGGAAATGCATACGGAGGAACGACATTATGTGATTATATGTTCCCTGGCGATACAGACCCAAGTGGTATAGGTACTCAAAATGTGCCCCAGGCAATTTGGAGTGAAGAGCTTGAACTAAACACTCCGTTTGACCGTCGTATGATGCAGTCTGCAGGGCCTTTTACTTTACAGCCCGGTGCTGTAAATTACGTTACAGTCGGTGCTGTTTGGGCACGAGCTGCAAATGGTGGACCTAGTGCATCAGTAGCGCTTATGCGTATAACTGATGATAAAGCACAAAATTTATTTGACAATTGCTTCAGAACTTTGGATGGTCCTGACGCGCCAGACATTACCATTCAAGAATTGGATAAAGAATTATTGCTTTACCTTACAAATAAACCAAATTCGAATAATTTTTTGGAGCGCTACAATGCTGGCGACCCTTCCATTACTTATTCTTCACTCTCTCCTTTATTAGCAGGTATTGATACAACTTATAGTTTTGAAGGTTATCAAATTTTCCAATTAAAAGATGAAACGGTTACCACTTCGGATCTATATAATTTGGATAAAGCTCGCTTGGTTGCACAATGTGATATAAGAAACGGTATTGCAAGTTTAGTTAACCGCGATTTCGATCAAGTACTAAATGCAGACGTACCAAAAGACATGACCATTACTGCAAATGATGATGGCATTTCTCACTCTTTCAGTATTAAAGATGATTTATTTGCAGCAGGTGATCGTCGCTTAATCAATCATAAAACATATTACTTTTTGGCTTTATCTTATTCGCATAATAGTTATTTGTCGTATGCTGATGTTTCTTTTGATGTCCTTAATCCTACAGCTCCTTCAAATATTGGACAGAAAAAGCCCTACTTAGCAGGTCGTCGTAATGTGAAATCATATTCTGGAATACCCCACATTACATCCCCTGAAGCCGGTGGTACAAATCAAGTATCTTCTTATGGAAGTGGTCCTAAATTGACACGTCTTGAAGGTTCTGGAAATGGTACAAATGTTCTGGATTTGACAGATGCTTCTATAAATGCCATTCTTAATGCGCCTCCAGTTGTGTTTACAAATAATGGTTCTGCTCAGAGCACTGGTGATTGGAATGGAACAGCTCGCGTAAATAACATTGAATATCAGAATGGAAAAGGTCCAGTTAATATTAAAGTGATTGACCCATTAAATGTTGTGGATGGAACTTATACAATTGAAATTACAAATAACACAACTAATACTTCAATTATTCCAAGTACAGCGAAGTGGACTTTGCATCAATTAACTCCTACTGCTCAATCTTGGAGTTCGGATACCACAATAACCATTTTTAGTAATTTTTCTAACGAACAAATTATTCCTGAACTTGGTTTATCAGTAACTTTTGCATCGGTTCAAAATGTTGGTACCAATAATAATCCAGACAAAAACAGTTATTTGGAATCTTCTATGGTATTTACAGAACCGACAAAAGATTGGTTGACGGGTGTTGTAGATGATGACAGTCAATCTGAATCAAATTGGATTCGTTCTGGTACAACAACTGGAACCGGAGGATGCGCACCTTCTTTCAATGATCGATTTACTGGTGCAACACCTCTTGATGCGGAAGCTGATTATGAGAAAGTCGTAAATGGAATTTGGGGCCCATACCGTCTTTGTGCCGACAATCTAAATCCTGCATTAACTACAATTTGTTATACTGCTGGCCCTGCTTATTACCAAACCACAACGATGGTTCAAAATAAGATGGATAATATTTCCAACATAGACGTGGTGTTTACGAATGACAAGTCGAAATGGACTCGTGTACCTGTAATTGAAGTTGGGTCAAACAGTTCACAAACACAAAACGGTACAGGAACATTCTTACTTAGAAGTGGTGCATCGGTTGATAAAAATGGCTCATCCACAAATCTTGGTGGTGGCATTACTAATTCTGATTTCATTAGTGCAACAGGTATGAGTTGGTTCCCTGGTTATGCAATCAACGTTACTACTGGTGAGCGATTAAATATGGCTTTTGCTGAGAATTCATCACTTGTTGCAGATCGTGGTCGCGATATGCTTTGGAATCCTACATCAAATGAGCGTTCAACATTCGGAGATCCATTGTTTGGTGGCCAACATTATATTTATGTTTTCGGTCACAACGGAAATGCTCGCTACATACCAAGTTATTCAATTCCGTATTTACAGAATGAATTGAAGGATGTTCCAGCTTACGATTATGGACGAATGATTATGAAGATCATGAAGCCAGCCAGTACTTATACATCAGCAAATGTGCAAACGGAACGCACTGAGATGTGGCGTGATGCAATGTGGGTAAGTATTCCAAAACTTGCCGATGATTACTCAACATGGAATTTCAATTACAGCGGCGACCCGTTGCCAACAGATGTAAAAGTTAGGTTACGTGTTGCTAAGCCATACAAAAGAGCGCTAACTGAAATTCTTGGAAATGCTACTTACCCATGGATTCCTACCGATACTGTTTTCGCTGCACAGAATGGAAATAATCCAATGTATTCTTTTAATACAGCTGATTTAAAAGTTGGTATTAACGATAACGAATTCGCAAAAAGTGCGCTTGATTTAATTAATGTTGTTCCAAATCCGTATTACGCTTATTCCAGTTATGAAAAAAATCAGTTAGATAATAGAGTTAAATTCACTAATCTTCCTGAAAAGTGTACAATTCGTATTTACACAGTAAGTGGACTTTTGATTAGAAAAATTACCAAAGATTCACCCATAACTTCAGTGGATTGGGATTTGAAAAACCAAGCTGGTATTCCTATCGCAAGTGGACTTTATATTGTACACGTTGACGTACCAGATGTCGGTGAAAAAATTCTTAAGTTTTTTGGTATACTTCGACCTGTTGACTTAGATGCGTATTAAACTTTATTAATTGTTGTGAAATTTTCTAATTGATTTGAAAGAAAAATTATGAAAGCAAAAAATAAAATAAAAATAACAATGCTCAGCGCAGGAATACTTCTTGTGATTGCATTGCCTTGTATTGCTGGAAATAAAGATCGTGCTGGACAAGCAGGAGCAACGGAGTTATTAATAAATCCGTTTGCAAGAAGTTCTGGCTGGGGTAGTGCAAATACAGCAGGAGTGCATGGCTTAGAGGCAATGTATTTAAATGTTGGTGGTATGGCATTTACCAAAAACACAGAATTATTATTTTGCCATACAAATTGGCTGGGTGGAACAGGCATTGGTATTAATTCATTTGGGTTTACACAGCGTGTAGGTGCTACTGGGGCTATTGGACTTGGCATTATGTCAATGGATTTTGGTGATATTGATATTACCACCACAGATCTTCCAGAAGGCGGAATTGGAACTTTTCACCCTACTTATAGCAACATAGCACTTTCATTTGCGAAAGGATTTTCACAATCAATTTATGGTGGATTGGTAGTTAAAGGAATTTCCGAATCAATAGCTGATGTATCAGCTCGTGGTGTAGCATTGGATGCAGGAATTCAATATGTGACAGGTAAATTCGAGCATATTAAGTTTGGAATTTCTCTTCGAAACGTTGGACCGCGAATGAGGTATACTGGTGATGGACTTGGATTTAAAGGTGTTGCTCCTTCTGGAGTTTATGCAATGACTGTTAACCAACGTTCGGCTGATTTTGATTTGCCAACATTAATTAATATTGGAGGAACTTATGATTTTTATTTCTCAAAAGATTCTTTGTCAATGAAAACCAATCGCATTACAGCAGCAGGAAATTTCACTTCTAACTCTTTTTCTAAGGATGAATTCCGCGCAGGATTAGAATATGCATGGAAATCGATGTTCATGGTTCGTGCTGGATTTATTTATGAGGATGGAATAACCAATGAGGAAGAGCGTACAACTGCATTTACTGGTCCAAGTTGCGGTGCTTCAATTGAACTTCCTTTTGGAAAGCGTGGATCAACCTTTGCGATTGATTATTCGTATCGTGCCACAAACCCATTTAATGGTGTTCATAGTTTCGGAGCCCGAATTAATCTTTAGTCCAGTTCTTAAAAACCGCTAAATTTAGTATCTTTGGTTTAAGGAGAATCCCGCTTCAGTTTTACTGATGCGGGATTCTCCTTCTATTTCTATTCAATTACAATCTCATTAAAGACGCGCTATATGTCAGAAATAATTTATTTTACCGAGTCAGGTCTTATCAAAATAAAGGAAGAACTGCATTTCTTGAAAACGAAAGAAAGAACTAGTATATCTCGCCAAATTGCAGAAGCAAGGGATAAAGGAGATTTATCAGAGAATGCCGAGTACGATGCCGCTAAGGAAGCGCAGGGCCTATTAGAAGCAAAGATTTCGAAGATTCAAGGTATGGTGAATAATGCTCGAATTGTTGATGAAACAAATCTTGATATTGATAAGGTTTTAATCCTTTGCAAGGTCACAATTAAAAATTTGAAATCAGGACAGCAAATGACCTATACGCTTGTTCCTGAAACGGAGGCAGACCTTAAGACGTTTAAACTTTCTGTAAATTCTCCTATTTCAAAAGGTCTTTTGGGTAAAAAAGTAGGAGAAATTGCAAATGTTACTGTTCCTGCTGGCGCCTTACAGTTCGAGATTATTGAAATTTCAAGATAATGGCAAGTATTTTTTCTAAAATTATCAATGGTGAAATTCCCTGTTATAAAATTGCTGAGACAGAAAAATGCATTGCTTTTTTAGACGTTTTTCCATTAGTCGAAGGCCATGTTTTGGTTGTTCCTAAAAAAGAAGTTGATTATATATTTGATTTAGAAGAATCAGATTTTACGGAGTTACAGCTTTTTTCTAAAAAAGTTGCGCGGGCAATTAAGCAAGTAATTAGCTGTAAACGAATTGGAGTTGCTGTCATTGGATTAGAAGTTCCACATGCACACATTCATCTTGTTCCAATGAACAGTACAGATGACTTGAATTTTACAAAGTCCAAATTAAAACCTAGTAAAGAGCAATTGGAGGAAGTGGCGAGGAAAATTTCAGAAGCTTTTTTAATTAATAATTAATAATAGGATATTCGTTTTTTTTGAATTATTTCCTTTTGAAAATTATTAATTTTTAATTATTTTTTCTGTCGATCTGGATTTTCGCTTAGGAAAGTGTTCCAGCTACCGTATTTTTTACCCGAACTTTTTGTTCCATTGTCTTGAAAATGATGACAGACTGCGGCAGCAAGTGCGTCGGTTGCATCTAAATATTTTGGTAAATTTTTTATTGCTAGTAATTGCTGCAACATCGCAGCAACTTGTTCTTTTGATGCGTTGCCGTTTCCTGTTACCGACATTTTAATTTTTTTAGGACTGTATTCGAAAACAGGTACATTTTTATTTAATGCTGCAGCTATTGCTACGCCTTGAGCTCTTCCAAGTTTTAGCATAGACTGTACATTTTTTCCAAAAAATGGAGCTTCAATTGCAAATTCATCTGGGAGGTATTTGGTTACCAACTCAGACGTTTTGTCAAAAATTGTTTTTAGTTTTAATGCCGGATCTTTTATTTTTTCCATTCGAATTACACCAAGTTCCAGTAATTCCATTTTCTGATTTGAAATTTGAATTATGCCAAAGCCCATGATTGTGGTGCCTGGGTCAATTCCAAGTATGACCTTATTTTTATTTTTACGCGAATCGGTAGGAGAAAGCTGCACGGCGTTTTGTTACATTTACCAACATTATGTTAATTAAACTGCCATCTAAAATTGGCCTGATTATAAAGGTAGCAATTGTTTTTATCGCGCTGCTATATATTCTGTCGCGCTTTATTTTAATGGATGGCGGAAATTTATCTTTACCAACTTTTTTAATTGCTTTACGAGTTCATCCCTTCCTTTTTTATGGCACAATTTTGTTAATGCCCTTGAATTGGTTTTTGGAATCATTGAAGTGGAAAAATGCTGCTGGAAGAGCAATTGATATTTCCTTATCGAATGCGGTAATGGGTGTGCTTGCAGGAGTTACAATTGGATTAGCAACTCCGAACAGAATTGGTGAATTTGTAGGACGAGTTTTCATGGTAAAGGGTGGCAATCGTATTCAACTGTTATTGCTTTCCTCGGTTCCAAGTTTTACTCAAGTTTTAGTTACAATCATGCTTGGATTAATTGGCTTTGTGTTACATCCTGAACTTGCGGGATTAGCTACTATCGATTTAATTTTATTATTTGCGGGAGTACTTTTGGTTTTTAGTTTACCTTTTATTTTTAGATTCATTCCGTATAAGTGGTTGAAGAACATCGCTGTATTAAGATTATTTCCGCGTAGGTTGTTTGCTCGAATTTTATTGCTTTCTTTTTTACGATACGCTGTTTATGTCTTTCAGTTTTGTTTAATTCTTTCGTTCTATGGCATTGTTTTAAATTTAGAATTAGTCTTAGTGTGTATTGTTATTTCTTATTTTATTGTAACAATTATTCCAACATTTTCATTTACCGAGGTCTTTATTCGTGGTGGAATTGCAGGTATTGTGTTCTCAAATGCAGGTGTTTCATTTAATCTTGCTTTTGCTGCTGCCGTGACGCTTTGGATAATTAATGTGGCTATCCCAGCTTTGATTGGGACAGTTTTTGTTTTTAAATTAAAATTTTACGCAAACGAGGAATGAGTCATCTTTTATATTTTATTGTTTTTGGTATTATTTTGTTGTACGGATTCTCATTAATTGTACCAACTTTTTATTTTATTTTTAAGCGTAAAATTAAAAACAAAGATTTTGTTCCCTCCACTTTTGTTTCTGTTTTAGTTCCTGTTAGAAATGAAGAAACACAACTTGTTGAATGTTTAGAAAGTTTATTAAAATTAAATTATCCAGATAATAAATATGAACTCCTATTAATTAATGACCACTCTACTGACCAAACACGAAAATTAGCGGAGCGATATTTAGGCCGTTTTCCATTATTTAAAATAATTGACAATCCTGCAAATGTTTTTGGAAAAAAAAGTGCACTTACGCTAGGAGTTCAGGCAGCGCAAGGCGAACTTATTGTCACAACTGATGGCGACTGTATTTTGCCTTCTTCATGGCTGTTATCTATTGTGGAGACTTACGAGACTGAAAACCCGGTTTTTATTTCTGGACCTGTTGCTTATAAAAAGCAAGGAGGGCTTTTGCGTAATTTACTTGCAATGGAGCAAATTGCTTTACAAATAATTGCAGCAGGTTCAATGCAAATGGGTTTGCCAATTCTTTGTAGTGGTGCTAACTTAGCTTATAAAAAGGATTTTTTTATCGAATCTGGTGGTTATCAAAATGATGTATTGGCTTCTGGCGACGATGTATTTCTAATGCTCAAAGCGCATCGAAAATATCCTGGAAGACTTAGATTTATGTCAGACAGTAGTTCTATTGTTTTGACTTCGCCAGCTGAGAATTTGCGTTTTGCTATTCAGCAACGAAGCCGCTGGTTATCTAAAATATCAGCTTATGGAAATTCATGGATTTCCGGTTTAGGAATACTGGTTTTTTTGTGTAATTGTCTACCCTTATTTTTTGCTTTACTTTCATTGTATAACAGCGAATATTTGACGCTATTTTTTTTGACATTTGCGGGCAAGATGTTGGTTGATGTTTTGTTGTTATCTTTGGCAGTCCCTTTTTACAGGGAACCTCGTTTGCTTTTGTTTGCATTTTTTGGAGAAATAGTTTATCCCTTTCTCTCCATTATTTCAGTAGGTGCTGTTTTTTTTGGCACTTTTAATTGGAAAGGGAGAACTTATAAAGTTTGAAATAATTTTTGAATGAAGGAGGAAAATCAACAGCGTACTTATTCACTTGCTAGTTTTGCTTTGCAAAGACTACGTCGCGACAAATTAGCGATAGCAGGCGTTTGTATTATTTTAGTTGCTATTCTTATTTCAATTTTGGGATATTTGATTACTCCCGATTCAAGTCCTGATGCTGATACACATATTGATGAAATTGGAATTCAGAAACCTGGCTTTAAATGCAAATTAATTTCTTTAAGAAAAAATACCGAAATTGAAAGTGACAATATTTTTGCACGCATGTTTGTTGGTCGTGCTAACGATTGTGAGTATCACGCCTATCAATCGACTTGGTTTTCAGGAAATGATATTGTTTGGCAAGAGTTTGCCGAAGGTGCTGCAAAGGGGGAAATTACTCGTTTTAATTTAGCAGATGCAATATATCCGATCAATCCGGCTTTCCCATTAGTAAGTGATACCGTAAATGGATTTGTTGATTTTTACGTTTATGGTGAGGGAAGAAGAATTCATAAAACCACCAAAGAGTTACAACTTGAAATTCAGGCAAATTTTCTTGAAAATAGAAATATTTTAGGGACAGACCATTTCGGTCGCGATTTATTAAGTCGATTAATGATTGGGACTCGAATTTCACTTTTTGTTGGATTAATCTCTGTTATCATCTCCTTGCTGATTGGTATTTTGATGGGTTCGATTGCAGGCTTTTTCCGTGGCTGGGTTGATGATGTTATCATGTGGTTTATAAATGTTGTTTGGTCCATACCAACCTTATTGCTGGTCATTGCAATTACACTTGTACTTGGGAAAGGGATTTTCCCAATTTTTATTGCTGTTGGCTTGACTATGTGGGTGGAAACAGCCAGAGTAGTACGAGGACAAATACTGAGTGTTAGAGAGGAGGAATTCATTGAAGCGGGTAGGGCACTAGGGTTCTCTAATATTCGAATTGTTCTTCGACATTTATTACCAAATGTTATGGGCCCAGTAATTGTTATTTCTGCAAATAATTTTGCTTCCGCTATTCTTATTGAGGCAGGATTAAGTTATTTGGGGATTGGTGTTCGACGACCAACTCCATCTTGGGGAATGATGATAAGTGAGTATAAAGGGTATATTCTCACTGGTGATGCATACCTTGCCATTTTACCTGGCGTTGCCATTATGTTTGTGGTACTTGCTTTTATTTTGTTGGGTAATGGCTTACGAGATGCAATTGATACGAAGTTGGTAGGTGAGGATCAGATTATGACATAATAATTTGGTAGTCTATAATTGCCTCTATTTCAAGTATTAAATTTTAGAATAATAAATAGATTGTTTTCACAAAGTAAATTATTAATTTAGCACCTCTCACACAAAGCTTCGGCTTCTCATTAATAACACATACATTATATGCATATTGCAATCGCTGGAAATATCGGATCAGGAAAAACTACTCTTACCACTTTGCTTTCGAAACATTATGGGTGGCAAGCACATTATGAAGATGCAGATGAAAACCCTTATCTCGCCGATTTTTACGAAGACATGCAACGCTGGTCATTCAATCTTCAGATATATTTTTTAAATAGTCGATTTGCGCAGGTAACTGATATTCGTACTTCTGGTCGTGATGTAATTCAAGATCGAACTATCTATGAGGATGCACATATTTTCGCGCCTAATTTGCATGCGATGGGATTGATGACTACACGTGATTTTGAAAATTATTTTTCACTATTTAAATTGATGGAATCATTGGTAGCACCACCTGACCTAATTATTTATTTGCGTGCTTCTGTACCTACTTTAGTTGCTCAAATTCAAAAACGTGGACGTGATTATGAAAATCAAATTCGAATAGATTACCTCAAACGTTTGAACGAACGTTATGAAGCATTTATTTCTACTTACGATTCAGGTAAAGTTTTGATTATTGATGTGGATGAGAATAAATTTTCAGAGCATCCTGAACACCTTGGTGAAATAATTAATAAAATAGATGCTGAAATTAATGGACTGTTCAAGTAGGACTTCGATCCATCCGCGGCGGTCACTCACCTGACAAACTAAAAAAAGCGCTCTGAAATTCAGGGCGCTTTTTTATTTACAATTTTCTTAAAGACAACTCGCTTCCATCAACCGCACATCCAATTCTAATTGATTGAAATTGATCAGCACCAATTCAAATGGAACACGACAGAATTTAGCATTTTCCCAAGAAAATTTACCTTCCTTTGGGTTTCCGTAACGATCAATATCACTTATGTTTAGTAGTAAAAGATTTTCCTTGTGAAATTTTTCTTTCAATAGGATATTCAGAATTTTAACATCACTTTTTAGTGCTTTCATTATTGGTTTTGGCTGATCATTATTGGTAAATAAAAAACTCATGGGAAGGTTAAAGTTACCAGCGTTCTCTGACAATAACATTTCCAAATTAGGTTTTGGATGCTGACCAAATGAAGCGAAATCAATGATTTGTTTTTTCGCTGCTTCTATTTTCGAGCACAAGGAATTACAACTGTTTTTAAGTTCTGATAGATCTGCTTGCGATTTTGTTGAATCAGTTGATAAACTCGCATATTTCAACTCGTTTTGTTTTGATGCGAATGCATACGCTTTTTCGATGCCTTGAATTGAAGAGGCAAATATATAATGAATTTGCTGACTTGGTCTGAGACTGGTTAACAAGAACAGCAATCCACCTGCGAACAGAATCAAAACGGAAGTAACAATGGTGTTCATTTTAGTTTCCGAATTTTTTATTCCACCGAAAAAATATATTGGAAGAAAAATAAAAATTAAAATTCCTAATGAAATCAACCACATAATTGTCGCTCCAGGCCAATGCATCACTTTAAATAATGAGGAAATGCTTACAAGAATTCCGAATAGCGTAGCAATTCCCAAAGTGATTTTTTCTCGCTTTTCTTTTACTTCTTTCGCCTTGATTAAAAATAAAATAGGTAGGAAAATAAAACTGAGAATAAAAATAGAAAGTACAAATAGTACTGCTGCTCCCGGCCAATGCATTACCTTAAAAAATGATCCAAAGATAATTACAATGGCAGCAAATGTTCCGCTTAAAAGCATTACTTTTTTCATGGTGTAATAGTGTTTAAAGGTTAATACTAATTCTGTTTCTTCCTGAATTTCCCGTAATTCTCGTTTATAAAAACGAGTTATCACAATTCTGTAAAATTCATCAAAGTCTTGTTCTGGTGACATTTCATTTTCAATAACGCAACAGATATGATCCAGGAGATTGAGCTGCAGCTCCTCCAACTCAATGCCATTACGTCTAATGTCATCGAGAATAAATGATACCTGTTGTTCACTTAAAACAAACATGCTAACCGATGTTTAGTTTCAGATCAAGTAAAAAGACCATCGTGTTCATGAATTCCCTGAACTCGCTTACTTTTTCTTTAGCCATTTTTTTACCCGTTTTGGTAATGGTGTAATACTTGCGAATCCGGTTTCCTACATTAACCGTTTTCGTCGTCAAAATTCCATCAGCTTCCAGCGCATGCAGTGTAGGATACAATGCGCCTTCCGTCAATTGAATTTTTCCGTTAGTAAGCTCCTTTACCTTCTGGGTAATTTCATAGCCGTACATTTTGTCGTTCTCCGACAACAACTTTAAAATGATTGTTTTTAAAGTTCCTTTTATGAGTTCTGATGAATACATAGCACAAATATATACTTTATTTTAGATATACATATAAGTCTTATGTATATTTTTAAAACGCAAACATTTACTGGAATATTGTGTGGGAGCAGAAATTTTTGGTATGGTTTCAAACATTATATTTGTATCCAATAATCAATTATGAAAAAATTCAATACTACTTTCCTTTACCTCTTCTTTTTTTCAACTGTAGCGCTAGCTCAATTGCCAGTAATACGCAGCACGTTTACTGGGCCTTATACTCCCATTAATATGCCAGCAGCAACCTTATCTACTGCATCGGGTGATGATGATGTGCAAAGTGCAATTCCATTAGGATTTACATTTAATTATTTAGGAATAAATTATACAACTATAGGTGTAAGTACAAATGGCGTTGCTTCTTTTAGCGCTGCAATGTCTCCCTCAGGAACAAATAATAATTTATATGTTGGAGCAGCACCAAATTTAAGTCTCGCACCTTGGTGGGATAATATTTGGTCTGATACTATATTATACCAATTGCAGGGCCCACCTGCCAATCGGACTTTTACTATTCAGTGGACGAATTCACTTTCTTATAATAATACAGCAACACAGCTGTTGAATTTTCAGATTATTCTACACGAAACATCTGATGTAATTGAGTTTAGTTATGGTAACATGGTACCAGGAATCGCTGCAGCAAATGAGTCTGCTTCTATTGGCATTGAAAGTTTAGTTGGTGGTGCCGGTGATTATCTTGATGCTATTACAGGGTCTGCATTTACCAGTAACGGAATGCTAAATTCGTCAACGCAATGGCCTTCGCATAATTTCAGATTTACGCCAGGCACTGCTGCTGCTCTTGTAGGTGGAACTTATACAGTTGGTCTGACAGGAAACTATTATAGTTTGAGTGAAGCAATTGCTGACGTTAACCATAGCGGAATTGCAGGGCCGATAGTTCTTTCGCTTATAGATAATGTTTATGATGTTTCTGCTGCAAATGGCGATAATTATTTTCCAATGTTAATTGGACCAGTAAGTGGCTCGTCTTCCTTTAATACCATTACCATTTCTTCTTTTGTAGGAACATCAACAATTACTTCCGAGGGAACCAACAATGGTAATTGTGGAAATGCTGCTGCAAATAATATCATTAATAATTTAAATGAACCTATCCTTGCACTTGTAGGAGCTAGTTATATTAGTTTACAAAATATTGAATTAAATTGTTCTAATGCCGGTATTGTCGATCGAGGTTTATTTGTAATTAATTCATCTGCAATTGTAGGTTCTCAAAATAATTTATTCAACGGTATTACTGTTGCGCTCAATAGAGGAAATGCAACGAGTATGGGTATTGAACAACGTGCAATAACAACTCCAACAGCTATTGGTGGAGCAAATTCAACTAATGGATATTTCAATCTCGATATTTCCAATGTATACAATGGTATGTATCTCAACGGAAATGCTGCGTTTCCAGATTTGAATAGTGTCATAGGTAATACTTCAGCGACTCAATTTAATATGATTGGAGCTGCAACAATAGATGATATTGGAAATGGCAATACAGCCACTTATGGTATTCGTGCCAATAATCAAAATGGTGTTTCAATTTATAATAATGAAGTTCGAAATGTTTCACAAAATGGTAATTCAACAGCAGAGGGAATTATTTTAGATGCTGCTGTTGGTTCCAATAATGTATATACGAATAAAGTTCATGCAATAAATTATAGAGGTTTAACGAATACGGGTAACATTACTGGCATTCGTGCTAATTTGGCTGCGGCAGGTGCAAATTCTGTAAATATTTTCAATAATTTTATTTATGATATTGGATCTTCCTACACTGGTGTAGCTTCAGCAACACGCGCTACAAAAGGTATTTATGTTCAATCTATTGGTGGTGGTACAATTGCAAGTACTATTAATGTAGATTTTAATTCGGTGAGAATGGATAATTCCAATTCCCCAACTCTTTCAGGAACATGTTTTGAAATTGGGGCAACGAATGGCCCCGTACTTAATTTACGCAATAATATATTTTCCAATTTCACGCAAGCGCAAACTGGAATCGCGAGACACTTTGGAATGGCTAGCACATCGGCCACTGCAGTAGGGAATACAGGGTCAATATCTGATTACAACAATTTTTATATTGATAATACTACGAATGGTTTTGTAGGTATCGGTGCTACAACCACATTCGCGTCACTTCCTAATTGGCAAACCGCTGTATCACAAGATTTCAATTCTTTAGGTGTTGATCCGTCATTTAATTCTTCTAACGACTTGCATTCCTCTGCTCTTGCATTAAACGGTACAGGTAACATGACTGGAATTACGTGGGTAACAAATGATATTGATAACCAACAGCGTTCCATTACACCAGATATTGGCGCCGATGAATTTGTACCATTGTTACTTGATGCAGGTGTAACTACTTTAGTTGCGCCATTAACTACTGGTTGTTATACAGCTTTAGAACAAGTTACGGTTACTTTGAAAAATTTCGCAACTGTTCCACTTGATTTTACAATCGATCCTGTAACCATTGTTGTAAATGTGACCGGCTCATTAACGCAAACACTTTCATTTACAATCAATACGAATGTATTGAATACCAATTTACCGCTTTCATCAGATAGTTCCATTGTTGTACCTATAGGATTAATTAGCATGACAGTTAGCGGAATTTATACTTTCGATGCATATAGTATTTTAGGTGGAGATGGAAATTCATTTAATAATTCAATGTCTACTGTGAATATTAATTTTTCACCTGGAACTGCGACAGCTTCACCAGTTTCTGTTTGTGCAGGAGCTTCTACTACGCTAACTTTAACTGGAGCGGGGAATGGTGGAACTATTCAATGGCAAAGTAGTACAGATGGTGGTATTACCTGGAACAATGAAACTGGTATTGGCTCTACTACTACTTCCTATGTTGTAATTCCAACTGCTAATACATTGTATCAGGTATTATTTTGTGGTGTACTAATTTCCAATGTTGATACTGTAAATTATTATCAATTGTCGGTCCCAGCAGTAATTGGTGATACGATTTGTGGCTCTGGTGTAGCAAATTTAAATGCAACCGGCAACGGAATCATTCAGTGGTATGCCTTACCTACTGGAGGTAATACGCTTGCAACAGGAGGCGTTTATTCACCTTCAATTTCTGCTACTACAACTTTTTATGTTTCCAATACTTCAGGAAATTTAGTTCAAAGTGTTGGCTTATATGACAACTCTGCAGGGGGAGGAATGTCGGGATCTGCAAATAGTTTAATTTTTGATGTGTTTCAGTATGCTACACTTAATGGTGTATATGTATATCCAGCTGCTGCTGGAAATATTGTGATTGACCTCATTGATAGTTCGAATGTTGTACTAAATACTGTTACAGTGGCAGTAGTATTAGCTGATGTTAACCAGCGCACATTTATTCCACTTAACTTTAGTTTGTCACCTGCAGTTGGAATGCGTCTTGTTCGCAATGCCACTTCAGTTAATCTTTGGAGAAACAACGTTGGAGTAAATTATCCTTATTCTCTACCGGGTGTACTTTCAATCACAGCGAGCACTGCAGGAAATGGGTTTTATTATTTCTTTTACGATTGGCAGATTAATTATGGTTGCGAAAGTCTACGTGTTCCCGTAAATGCTGTTGTATTAACAGCACCTGCAATTTCAATTACCGCAGCATCTGTTTTTTTATGTGCAGGCGACAGTACAACAATAACTGTTACGAGTACAAATTCTGGGTATTCTTATTTATGGTCTCCATCAATGACACTTAATACAAATACAGGGTCGTCTGTTATCGCAACACCGAATGCAGCAATTGTCTATACTGTAATTGGAAATGATTCTATTAATGGATGTCAGATTACAGATAGTATTTTGATTTCAGTAACCAGTATCCCACCAATTATTATTTCAGTAGCCGATTCCGTTATTTGCAATGGCAGTTCTGATACTTTAATTTTTAATTATCCAACGCAAAGTGTGGGACTGTATGATAATTCTGCAGGTGGTGCGCAGTCTGGTTCTGGTAATAATTTAATTTTTGATGTGTTGGCTAATTGTACTTTAGCTGGAGTTTATATTTATCCAGGTGCTGCCGGAAATGTAATTATTGAATTGCAGGATAATACAAATGCTGTTATTAATTCAGCCACTTTTAATGCCACAACGGCGCAGATAAACCAGCGTGTTTATGTTCCACTTAATTTTTCACTTACTCCAGGAACTGGAATGCAACTCGTTCGTAACGGAACATCTATTAATCTTTGGAGAAACAATGTCGGGGTAAATTATCCTTACACCTTACCTGGTTTAATTTCAATTACAACAAGTACTGTTGGAAATGGTTTTTATTATTTCTTTTATGATTGGCAAATAATGACTTCAAATGCACTTACTTATGTTTGGTCATCTATTCCTCCTGGTTATACTGGCACAAATGATACTGCAATTGTAACTCCAATTAGTAGTACGCAATATATTTTAACTGTTACGGATACAATTTCAGGTTGTACAGCTCAATTTAATAGGAACATTGATATTGCTACGCCAATTGTTGCAATTATTGGAGGGAATCAATCAATTTGTTTAGGCGACACCGCAACACTAATTGCTGGATACAGTGGTGGTGATGGAAATGCATATTACGTTTGGAGCAATAATCTTGGAACAAATGATTCCGTCAATGTGTTTCCATCAGTAAATACAAATTATTCTTTAATTGCAATTGATGGATGTGGATCACTTTCAAATGATACGGCTACGGTGATTGTAAATACTGTTCCACCAGTTGTTGGATTTACATATTCTGTAACTGGCTTAATGACATTTACTTTCACAGACGCTTCAGTAAATGCCACATCATGGTTATGGGATTTTGGAGATTTGACAACTTCGACATTGCAAAATCCAACGCATGTTTATGCTGCGATAGGCACTTATACTGTTTTATTGATTGCGTCAAATGGTTGTGGGTCTGATACACTCATACAAGTAATACTTGTGGATGGTATTGAAAATAATTCCCTTGCTACTGGCGTAAGTATTTTCCCTAATCCTGCGAAAAATCAATTTAATGTGTCATTTAATAATGACAAATCTTCATTTGTTACGATTCAATTTTTCAATCTTCAGGGAAAGTTGATTCAGGAAAAACAAATCAGTAATGTTAAAGCCGGTACAACTGTTCCAATGAATGTCGAAGGATATTCAAATGGTATGTATTTGCTAAAGCTTATTGGCGAAAAAGAGTCTGCTGTTTTTAAAATTATAGTTCAGTAAACTAAATTTATTATTTAGAGTTTGATTAAATGACACACGAGGAAAAGCATTTTAAAGGATCAGTTGTCATTCGCGATATTGTAATCGGTATGGCCGATGGCTTGACGGTTCCTTTTGCATTAACTGCTGGTTTGAGTGGTGCTTTTCATGACAATACAATTATAATAACGGCAGGAATTGCTGAAATTGCTGCCGGATCGATAGCAATGGGCTTAGGTGGATATCTTGCAGGGAAAACCGAACACGATCATTACGAGGCGGAATTAAAAAGGGAATACGATGAAGTGGAAAATTTGCCCGAGAAAGAAAAGGCTGAGATTGAGGAAATTCTTGCTGATTATGGAATTTCAAATAGAGTAAAAAAAGAATTTGTTGACGAACTTTCACTCGATAAAGATAAATGGGTGGAATTCATGATGAAATTTGAGTTAGGATTAGAAAGACCTGAATTAAATCGAGCAAGAAATTCAGCATTGACAATAGCTGCTTCCTATATTGCTGGTGGTTTTATTCCAATGGCTTCTTATTTCTTTACAAGTTCACCTACAACAGGATTGTATTATTCAGCACTTGTAACGATTGTTGCACTCGCTTTGTTTGGTTTTTTTAAGAACAAAGCAATAGGACAAAATCCATGGAATGGTGCATTAAAGGTTACAATCATAGGAGTTATTGCTGCAGGCTCAGCTTTCATTATCGCTAAAATTATTTCCGGCCACTAGTAGAATGATAATAGGTTAGGTCATTATTAAAATGAAATCGGCTACCGTTCATGAATTAAAAAAGGAATTAACAGCTCTTGATCCGAAAGAGCTGGCTGAACTTTGTTTGCGTTTGGCCAAATTCAAAAAAGAGAATAAGGAATTATTGACATTTTTGATTTATGAAGCCCATGACTTATCATCGTTTATTTTGGAATTGAAAAAAGAAATAGAAGCTCAGTTTGCTGAAATGAATAGAGCTAATTTATACCTCACCAAAAAAAGTTTAAGAAAAATTCTTCGGATTACCAATAAATATATCCGTTACATTGGGAATAAAGAATCGGCAGCAGAATTATTAATATATTTTATTGCAAATATTAAAAAATCGAATATCCCAATTTATGCTAGTGTTGTATTGAGTAATTTGTACACCAATCAACTTAAAAAAATTAATATTATTATTGATTCGCTTGAGGAGGATCTGCAATATGATTACAAAAAGGAATTGGAATCATGCGTAATACTTAAATAAGGCAACTAATATAAAATTAGTTATTTAATTTTATTAGCACGATTGCTTTTACAAGGGAATGTATATCCTACATTCATTTCGAAAAAATCGGCAACAGCCCATTCCGTTTTTAATGTAAATCCTACAATAAAGTGCTTGCTAATTTGATAGCGTAGTCCAATTCTGTGAAAAAAATATTCATTCTGTGGCTTGGAATATAGAAATACCCCCATTTCAAGTGGAAAGGATAATTGCCCAACGCAAAAGGCATAACCTATTTTAAAACCAGCTTGTATGTTTTGTATGTCTTTATAATTATTAATAGATGGGTCCGCTTTTGTTTTAGTTAGACGTGCGGTGCTGTATGCGATCTCTAAACCGGTGTTCCATTTCGTTTTACTCCCCTTATTTCTTTCTAGGTTGATGGAAATAATTCCAGCTGGAAATTTTGTTTGGTCTGTTCGCGAAATAGAACGTAAACCCAATGCAGTATATATGACTATATGGATTTTTTGGCTGGGCAGGGAAAATGTATCGAGATGTAATTTAGCAGCACTTGCATTAAATTGGTACCCCATTCCTAAATTACATGAAAAAATATTTATACCTAGGTTAGGTAGTGCCATCGCACCATTAGAGAAATGTGATAAGCCCAGGCCTGTTTCAATTCTTAAGTTCTTTGTTAAATGAATTTTAGCATTCATTCTTAAATTCACAAATCCATTTAGGTAAGACCCTATTGCTAAATTTTCCGGATTATTTATTGCGTCAAATTTTTTGGTAACGACTCCAAGAGAAGTGGCAATTTTGAAATGCAGCGAAATTTTTTTATGACGTGTTAGGTTAAAATCAATGAATGGGTAAATAGACATTCCTTTACCCAGTTGTTCGTTATTCGCAAAATCTAAATAGATGAAACTGACTCCTATTTCAGGATAATGGAAAATGCGCTCCCATCTTTTTATTCCATTTGTAGAGTGAATGTAATTTACCTCTATCCCAGTAGGATTTCCTTTGTCTAGTGAACGATTACTTTTAGGGATTAATAAAGAACCTAAATATGCATTGGAAGAACTAATGAAATTAGGACTTGTTGATTGTGAAAAACAATTGTATGATAATAGTATAACGCAATTTGAAATTAAAATTAATTTAATTCTTAAAAATGATTTCATTTTGATAAATACTTGATTTTATTAATTAAAAAATTGCAGGATTGAGAAATATATTATAATAGATTTTTGATTTTCTAATTTCTTGCCCATTTTCATAAAGATATTGGTTTTGATTTTTATCGAGCATCGGAATAGTTGAATTTTTAGATTTAAATACATTATGTATAACCTTGTTTTGCATAGCATTTCTAATTTGTTCTGCGTCCAATCCCAAATTTCCTTGAATATATTGTTGGTATGGAAGTATGTATTTCATTTGCATACTCAATAGGCCGTTTGAACAATTGCCGTAAACTGAGTTGGTTGTATCAACATAGCCATTAGGGAACTTATTGCTTGGATGATTGCGAACAACGTTGCCCATCTTTCCTGTCCAAAGGGTTGAATTTAATGCAAATTGAAATTCCTTGTATTGATATTGTAGTAAAAATGCGCCTGTTCTAAATCTATCGAAGGTAGGTCTTGCAAACAGGTCGTTTTCAATAATTAAACTTACATTTTGGAATTGAAATGCTATTATTCCTGTTTGCTGTGTTGTTTGTATGTTATTTAAATAATAGCTGTACACATAGGAAAAACTATTGCTATAACGTGTTTGATTACTTGTTTTTGAAATAAATAAATTCGTAGTCGTATCTGATTTCCCAAATCCAAGTAGTAGACCTAGCGAGGTTACAATTTCAAAATGTTTTTTTTTCGGTCCTAGATTTTTAAAATTATAATTTGTCCGCAATTCAGTGTTGATTTGAAACGAATTATTAAAATAGTAAGCGTTGGCACACAAACCAATTTGGTCGAATCGGTTTCCCAAACTAAGTACAATTCCAAATCTTACAGCTATATTATTTTCTTTAAGCAATTGCGCATTTCCTTCTTTAGCTAGTAATACGAGATAAAAAGGTATAATTAATATCGTTTTATTGCTCATTTCAATAGTCCAAATATAGAATGCTGTATTTTAAATATTTTATTTGACAGGATTGCAAGATTTATTTTGGAAGTTCAATGCCCTTCAATTTTCTAAATAAAGTTAAAGCATAGGAGTCGGTCATGCCTGCAACAAATTCACAAACTCTTAAAATTCTTGAATATAAATCACTTTTTTCATATTGTAAAAATTGAGCAGGTAACAGACAGATTATCTTTTCGGAGTAGGGGCGTTTTTTGCGTAAATCTTTTCCGTGAATGTGAAAATCATTTACTGCTGTGATAAATAAGTCGAGTAGTTCTGCTACTATGGTAAAACCGGCAGCTTCAATTTCTAAAACCTGTTTGCTCTGGTATATTTTTTTTCGAGATATAGTATGAAGTTCGTTTAGGGGTTCTCCAATTTCATTTGCAAGTATATCAATGAGCGATTGGTCAAATTTCCCATTACAAATATCTTCTTCTTTTTCAAGAAACAATTTTGTACAGGCGTTGATTAACGTGTTGATGGCTTTTGCGCGTAGGTAGGATATTTTTTCTCTTTTATCTGTTACCAAGTTATAGCGTGTGACATCAAAATCTTTTCCAACTACTGCTTTTAATAATTCTTCGCCTGTTCTGAAGTCAATCAGACCAATTCGAATGCCATCTTCAAAATCGATGATGCGGTAACAGATATCATCGGCAGCTTCTACCAAATAGGCGAGGGGATGACGATTGAAAGAATAATCTGTCAACCGATCGATTTCTAAATGAGTAAAAAGTCGATTAAAAATTTCCGCTTCCGACTGAAAGTATCCGTATTTTTTTTGAGATACCTTTCCTTTATGGATTGCAGCATGTTCTGCAAGCTTATTGGAACGAGTTGGGTATTTTGTAAAAGCGGCAAGTGTTGTATACGTCAAATTAATATTTCCGCCCGATGCTTCATTGAAATTGGTTAGAATTTTAAATCCATTCGCATTTCCTTCAAAGTTGGTAAGGTCAGCCCATTTATTTTCATCTGCAATGGAGTCACGAAATTGCATTCCCTTTCCATTTGAAAAATAATCACTAATGGAGGATTCTCCCGAGTGACCAAATGGTGGATTTCCAATATCGTGAGCCAAGGCCGCTGTTGCGCAAACAGCACCGAAATCAGATGCGTGTAAATCTGAAAGATTATATTTTGAAATAATTTCTTTTCCTACAATTTTCCCAAGTGAACGCGCCACACAAGAAACTTCTAATGAATGTGTCAATCGTGAATGTACAAAATCACTTTCAGGTAAAGGAATTACCTGTGTTTTATCCTGTAATCGTCGAAATGCAGAAGAAAATACAACACGATCAAAATCCCTTTCAAAATTTGTTCTATCTGGCGTGGAAACGCGTAGAGGGTTTATGTCCCCGATGCGTGCTTCAGAAAAAAGTGTATTCCAGTTCAATTTTTACTAATGTTATTGAGATTTATTTTGAATGCTACTTAATTGAAATCATTTTGTTTTTTTTGAACCCTATTTCCATTTCCAAATAGACTGTTGATAAGGGATAAAATAAAGCTAAAAATTAATGCTGCCCAAAAACCTTTTACCCAAAATCCGTCAATGAAATAATCGGCCAATAAGATTATTCCAGCATTGATTACTAATAAAAATAACCCCAACGTAACTAGTGTTACGGGTATGGTTAAAATTATTAAAATAGGTTTTACAACAGTATTTAAAAAAGCAAGTACTACTGCAATTAGAATAGCCGTTGTCAAATTTTCAACATGCACCATATCTTTTGGTAGCAAGTAGGCAGTAAGGATAACTGCTGCTGTAGAAATAATAATACTAATGATAAATTTCATTTTTGAAAAGCTTTGTTAAATAGTCATCGAAGCCATTTTGTTTTTGATTCAAACCTGTCTAATTATTTATTGATAATAATTTTTTGAGTTTTTTTAAGTTCATTTAGTTCTAAACTTACTATGTAAATTCCATTCGATAGGGAAGTGGTATTTAGCATAATTACATTTTTACCATTTTTGATAGTTTGTTTAGAACTGAGTAATTGTTTGCCAAGCATATCGTAAATGGATATGATGCTGCTGCCATTTGTTCCTGAAGAAAAGAGGTCGAGGAATAAAATGTTTTCTGCTGGATTTGGATAAGCATTTAATTCAATAGTTGTTGTCGCTTGTAAATCAGGAACACTAATATTCGGCATTGTTAAGGCATTTAGAGAAAATTGGCCCAATGAAGTAATGTTATTATTTGTACTGAACAACAGATTTGAATTATTCCCATTTAGCGTATAAGTATCAGCAGTGTCTTGGGGAGTTGCCCAAGTGTTGCCATCATTATTTGCTTGACGTTTATACAAATAATAGCTATTTGGTGTAGTGATGGTAAGTGCAGGCAATCCACTAAATGAAATACTGCTAAGTGGACTGAATGCGGTATCAGTTCCGTAATTATTTACGACCCAGTATTTATTTACCATCGGATATGGATTTGCATTTTGATCGGGATTGTAATTTAATTTAGAAACCCAAACATCACCATTCGGATAAGTAGCGCTAGGTATTGAAGGGAAAGTCATTTCTAAATCAGTTCCAACAAAATTATTTATTCCTCCTCCAGTTATAGTTAATTTACTGCTGCTGCCTCCAGCAAATGGTCCTGTAGAAACAACTCGTGTGCTACCCGAAGAAAGGGAAGCGTGTCGCACACCAACTTTATCCAAAACAATTCCATTTGGCTCATTAAATTGATAATAGGCAATTAGGTTGCTGTCGGTTGCTGGGGTTTTTGTAAGGTGGCGTGTGGACCTTATCTCATCTTCTGTTAATGTTTTATTCCAAACAGTAACTTCATCAATAAGTCCTTTATAATAACGCCCCCCCCAGCCCTGGTAATTTCCCAAACGACTAGTTGACAAATTAAAATTTACAGTAGGCACTGTAAAGCTGTAAACAGCACTTTTCCCATTAAGATAGAGTCGAATTTCTGTAGGTGAAACGACCATTGCTACATGTGCCCATTCGCCGTATGGTACAGCTAAACCGCTGTCCCACCACCAAGGACCACTTGGCCAATGAAATCCTAAATGATTAGAGCCGGGTAAAAAATTAAATCCTGCGGCTTGACCATCGTACATAAAAATTGGGGAATAATCTGGCTCTATGCTATCCGCTTTTATCCATGCTGAAATTGTTAGCGTATTCGTATTCATTCCAAGTGGTGGAATGGAGATGTAATCATTAAATCCATTTCCCTTCAATTTAGCTGCAAAACCAGGAATGGAATCAGCTACGCAGTCGTTTGTTAAAATACTAACCTGAATTGTATCCGTGCTTGTGTTTGCTCCTTGTGTTATAGTTAAAATTGCATTGTAGATTCCCAAAGCAGGGTACATAACTTTTGGATTTCTGATGTTGGTTGCACTTACATAGCTTGCGTTTTGGAAATTCCATTGCCATGTTGCAGCTGTTTGATTGAGAGCCGAAAAGTCATCAAAATAAAAAGTGTCTCTTATACAATTTGATACTAATTTATCAACGGTTGCCTGTGCAATAGGTAATCCAGTTTCATAAAAATCTATTTCCCAAATTCCTCTATTGCCTGCAGTTCGTAATTTACTTTTTTTGTAATAAGGTTTTGTTGTTAGTGGTTTATATTCTAAGGGTAAATTTGAATCATACTCAATCCAATCACTCATCGTATTGTTGATGTAAAAAACTTTTGCAAAGTCTTCTGAAGTAATGTAAACACCTCCATCCGTACCTGCTTGGTGATTGATGACTAAATATTTATAACCGTTGATGGTGGCGGTGGTCATGTTAGTCCATGTTACACCTCCGTCGGTACTTTTAAAAACTTTGTTATTAGATGTATTACTTCTCGATGTGATCCATAAAATATCAGCATTAACAAAACTGACCGAAATGGATAATTTAGTAAGGGAAGTACCCGATGGCAAAGTCAGTATTACCCACGAGCTACCACCATCTATTGTTTTATATAATTTAAGATTGGTAGCTAGGTACATTACAAGTGAATTACTCCTACATATTTCAAATTTTTTGACACGCTGGTGAAAATTATAAACTTGAATATAAGAAACACCACCGTCTATAGATTTCCACAAACTGCTGTCTTTGCCAATGTAAAGTTGATTAAAACAGGATGGATAAATTTCCATTTCACTTGCATCCCAACCATATCCATCTTCATTTGGATATAAACTAAAAGTAAAATTACTCTTGCTACCATTGAATGTTTTGGGAAGAATGCTGGCCCCAATATCTGAATGTGCTACGTACATATCTCTTCCTACAAATCCAAATCCTGTAGCCGCTTCCCCACCTCCAAGACGAAGTGAGTTTCCGACAGGATAGCCATCATACATTGCCGTGTTTCCATTATGATACCTTCCTCCAGTTAAAAGATCTTCATTCCATCCTTGTCCATAGCCCCAAAAATCTGCAGCGTAAATTCCCTTATTTCTTGCGGAATGATTTGTTGTTGCAGTAAAAAAATCAGTTGAATAATTTAATCCTCCATCGGTAGATATCCAGGCATCGTTTCCAATCATTTTCATCTCTTGTATATCTGGATGAATACCGAAACTTCCCAAGTAACCGCCAAGTGGAGTAAAAGTATTTCCACTATCCATCGATTTGTATGCTGTGGTTGATCCAACAATTACTGCTGTTGGATTGATGGAAGAAACCATAATACTCAAATCGTAATATCCTTGCCCGTTACTCATTCCCAATGGACTGCTGCTATTTCCAGTTAAACTATTTTGAATGCCAGTGCAAGTATGTGTCCAACTTGCGCCTGCGTTTGTGCTACGCATAATAACGGGAGCCCCAATTGTACTTCCCATTAAAAGTACGGCATAAATATAATTGGTGTCAGCAGCAGTTACAGTCATTCTAGCTGCTGCTGAGGCGCCAACAATCCAACCATTATTCACCACTGAAAAATTTGAACCACCATCATAAGATTGATAAAATCGAACTAGCGAATCGCCAACTGGTTTTCGTAAAACAAATACAGAGTTATCTCTTAATGGATTTGTTTCGATATCATATATTGTTCCTGAAAATGATGGAATGATGTTGAATGTAAGGCCAGCATCTATTGATTTAAACAGACCATTTCCACCTGCTAAAAGAATAATATTTGGACTAGTAGGGAAAATTGCAATATCATTACAATTTAATCCAGTAATTGAAAAAGTAGTTGTCCAAGTAATTCCGCCATCTACTGTTTTGTAAAGATTATTTCCTGCAGTTGCGTATACAATAGTTTCATTTGTAGGGTCAACAGCAATAGCTTCCATAGTTCCTAAACGATATCCATCTGATACCGAAACCCAGTTTAATCCTTTATCAATTGATTTGAAAATACCACCAGTTTCAGGTGCTGCATATAAAATATCTGGATTTGTTGCTGCTACATCAAAGGCATACAGATTTATTTGCCATGGCATTGCGGGTTGTGCTGGATTGTCCCATGTAGGTGCAAATGTTTCCACTGGACCTATGAGTGACCAACTTCCAATTGAGCTGGTTGAATTAGAATTTCGATTTGACGATTGTACATTCGATTCACCTAATTTAATAACGCTTCCGTCGTCTTGTTGGTTTCGCTGGTTTTCTATTACCCACCTCTTATAATATTGGGTATAAGTATTTTTTTTAAATTGATTGGTTTTATAATATAGCTTGTATGCTTCTTCTATTTGGTTGATGTCCGTTACGCCAGTATAAAATAAATTCATCCATTCTGGCGCATCAATCGAGGGTTCTGGCAAATATTGTGGAGTTGTTTTTTGGGACAACAAAACGGAACAACCAAATACCAAAAATAGAAGTGTAAATTTTATTTTCATCAGTTTAATGATTTAAATATTAATGGAATAAATTTATTTTCAAAGTTAGGGATAAACTAATTACAATTAGGTTTTTACTGTATGTTCTTAATTGCTTCGGCGCATCGTTGTCCGTCCATTGCAGCAGAAACAATTCCCCCCGCATAGCCAGCGCCCTCACCACAAGGAAATAAATTAACGATTTGTGGATGATGTAATTTTTCTTTGTCGCGCGGAATTCTTACGGGAGAGGATGTTCGAGATTCAATTCCTACAATCAAGGCTTCGTTGGAGAGATAACCTTTCATCTTTTTCCCAAAGGCCACAAATCCATCGTTTAATCTTTTACCAATTGCAGCTGGAAGTAGTTCATGCAGCGGTGCTGAAATTACGCCAGGTTGATAGGAACAATTGGGTAGTTTGTTTGATAGTTTTCCATTTACAAAATCTTGAAGTGCTTGCGCAGGTGCTACTTGAGTTTTGCCACCAGCAGTCCAAGCCATTTTTTCTAAATCTTGTTGAAATCGTAATCCAGCTAATGTCCCGAATTTTTTATAGTCGTTTAATTCCTGTGGATCAACTGCAACAACAATTCCGGAGTTTGCATACGGATTATTTCTTTTTGAAGGAGACCATCCGTTGGTCACCACTTGCTCTGGGCCTGTTGCACAGGGGGCAATAATTCCACCTGGACACATGCAGAAAGAATAAACTCCTTTTCCATCTGATTGGTGTACCAAACTGTAAGGTGCAGCAGGTAGAAATGTTCTTTTTGCAGCAAGTTCGTCTAAACTACAGTGATATTGTAAGGAATCAATTAGGGCTTGAGGGTGTTCCACGCGAACACCAACTGCAAATGACTTAGCCTCAATTAAAATTTCTTTTCGTTCAAGCAATTCAAAAATATCACTTGCCGAATGACCTGTTGCCAATAAAATAGTTGATGCATTAAAATATTTTGATTGTCCTTCTTGTTCAGTTAGTACGGTTTTGATTTTTCCGTTTGCAATTTCAAAGTCAAGTACTTTCGTATTAAAATGAATTTCCCCTCCAGAAGCAAGAATGTTTTCTCGCATTTTTATAATAATCTGTGGTAATTTATTTGTTCCTATATGTGGATGTGCATCTACTAAAATTGTTTCGTCAGCTCCATGTGCAACAAATAATTCTAGTATGCGATTGATGTCTCCTCGTTTGCCTGATCTCGTAAATAATTTTCCATCTGAATAAGTTCCTGCACCACCTTCTCCAAAGCAATAGTTAGAATTTGGATTTACAACATGCGATTTATGAATTGCAGCAATATCTCGTCTGCGGTTTCGAACATCTTTCCCTCGTTCTAAAATAATTGGTTTTAATCCAAGTTCAATTAGTCGCAATGCAGCAAAAATGCCAGCAGGACCACAACCAATAATTAGAACTGAGTTTTTCTTGCTTACATCTCGAGTTTCCCATTTGTAATTTGTGGATGGCATGGGTTCATCTACAAAAACTTCTAGCTGAACGTGAATTTTAATATTTCTTCCTCTTGCATCAATTGAGCGTTTACTTATTTTAAATCCACACAATTGTTCTTCGTAAATATTTAATTCTTCACATAATCGCATTCGCATTGCTGGTACGTCAAACGCCTGTTCAGGTGTAAGCGATAGATTTAGCGTGTGTATCATTTTGTATTAGCCCTCGAAAGTGAAGGAAATTAAAAATACTTTGGAACGCAAATTATCAATAGTAGATGACAAAACACTTGGATTAGGGTCGCGAATTAGCATATTTTTTATACCCATAGATGTCTTTAGTTCAATTCCAAATTTAAAATAGGGTAGAAAAAAGTCAACACCGGCTCCTGCTTCAATTGCCCAATCGTTTTTTGCTAATTTTACTACCTGAAGTGCTAGCGGAATACCTCCATTATTTACGTCTTTTTGTGAAGCTAAATCAAGTGTATACTTCCCCCCACCAAGCATATACGCAGCAAAATTTCCGAATCGCTTTGAACGTATTTTAAAATTTAGAGGGAAGTTCAAAAATGTAGATTCCACTTTTTTTATAATATCAAATGTATCAACGCCTGCAAAGTGATATTCCAAATTTCGTTGTCCGAAAGCTATGTCAGGTAGAAAACGAAGTGTAGCATATTGGTGCAAGCGCATTTCGGATACAATGCCAAGATTAAATCCGGTGGAAGGCGATGAAAGAATAGTTTTGAGTGAATCACCAGCAATAGCTGACCAATTGTTTACCGTAGTAATTGAAAAATTAGTTTTATTGATACCTAGAAAAAAACCGAAATTTAATTTATGACCATAATAATCTTCGCGGTTTTGGGATTTGTTACTACTGCTCTGTCCTGCTAGGCAGCATGTAAAAAGAGATAATAGTAGTACTAGATTAAATTTTTTAATTGACATTAGACTATTGTTAACGATTGGCATAAAAATTTATTGCGATTGTAGCTCCTGTTTCTTCCCTGTGTATATTGAGGCGATGCCAAAGCTTAAAGGTTGCCAGGAGGTTTGTGAAAAACCGGTTTTTTTTAAAATTTCAACAAAGCGCTCTCCATCAGGAAATGCCATAACAGATTCAGGTAAATAGGAGTAAGCACGACTATCCTTTGAAAAAATACGTCCAATGGCTGGCGTTATATTTTTAAAATAAAAATTATAAAACTGTTTGATGGGGAATTTTTTGGGATGAGAGAATTCAAGTACTACTAATGTTCCTCCAGGCTTTAAAACGCGAAACATTCCAGCCATTCCTTTCTCTAGCGTTTCGAAATTCCGTACCCCAAATCCGACTGTAATTGCATCAAAAGTATTGTCAACAAAAGAAAGATTTTCAGAGTCTCCAGTTTTTAATTCTATGATTTGGTCAAGCCCTGTTTTTTTTATTTTTTCACGACCAATTGCCAGCATTCCTTCAGAAATATCAACACCAATAATTTTCGTTGGACATAAAATTCTATTTGCTTCAATTGCAAAATCGCCTGTACCAGTTGCGACATCCAAAATTGTTTTTGGGTTGGATGGGATTAGCAGCTGTACTGATTTCCGTCTCCATCTTTTATGAATACCTAGGGAAAGTAACTGGTTGAGAAAGTCATACTTTGGCGCAATTTTGTCGAACATTTCTGCAACTTGTTCTTTTTTGCCAATTGAGTTGGGGTAAGGTTTGACGGTTGTTGCCATTTGTGCAAAGGTAAAAATGATTTACTGCTTTAGGCGAAATTTGTATAAACAAATAGGCTGCTTATAATCAGTTGAATAACAAAAGCATATTGTCAGAAGGAGCTGTTATTTTATAACAGAAATCTTTACGCTTTGTGAAAAAGTATAACCCTGCATAATGCAAATATAATTTCCAATTGCAAGGTTCAACGCTGAAGCATTTATTTCTAAAATATGCTTCCCAGTTTCTTGATTTCCGTCGACAAGAATTGCAGCTTCTTTTCCAAAAAGATCATATAAAACAATTTTTACAGCTGAATTTTGTTTCATGTTGTAGGAAAGTGTTGTGCTTATGTTAAATGGATTTGGAACATTTTGTTGCAGTGTAAAGTAAGGATTGTCAAGTTCTAAATTTCCTAAATTTTGTGGACAAATTCGGTAAATTAATCCTGCAGTAGTATAACCACCTTTCATTGCGTAAACACATCCTTCGGCGCCTTGTTTTAGTGTGGTAAGTCCTCCAGCAAGATCCTGCCATGGTACGCGAGTAAGCATCGTATCATAGGCGGGTGCGTTGCCTAAAGTTAGATCATAAATTCTTCCGTAGTCATTATCTGCTACCAAAAGATGGTTGTCAAATTCGGGCATAACTTGGCTGCTGTAATAAAGTATGCCTGTTAGCGATGGTAATGGTGATCCCCAAACTTCAAGTGGTAATACATCATTTTGAAGATTGCAAGGAACTGTTGTGGAACCGTTCATAAATCGTCCTTCACAGTTGGCCCAGCCATAATTAGCCCCTTTATGTATTACATCCACCTCATCCCAAGCATTCAATCCGTTCTCCGCGACGTACATGGTGTCACTTACAGGGTTAAAACAGAAGTCGAATGGATTGCGAAGCCCATAACTCCAAATAATATCAGAGTTGCCTGTCAATGGATTTCCATCATCATAATAAGGGTTATCGGTAGGTATATTGGCTCCAATAGTCCCAACTGCATGTACATTGTAGTTTGGGTTACCAATACTTATTGGATCCTTACCTATACGAAGTACTTTACCAAATGATCTATTGAGTTTGTTTGCGTAATTAAGTGTTGGATTTGTTTGTTGGTAGGCAATATCCCCGATGGTGAAATAAATAAGAGCGGGCTCAGACGGGCGAAAATGGAGGTTTCCACCTACGTGATTCCCAGGAATGTTGAATGAAGTAATATCAAAGTCAAAAATTATTTGGGGATTTGTTCCAACGTTATTCACCTCGGTAAATCGAGCAATTCTTATGCGCTCACTACCATTTAGAAAATGGTTATAATAAACGTATACAAAATGATTGTTTACGAAATCGGGATCACATGTAATTCCCAGCAGCCCACGTTCAAAATCTGAATTCACAGAGTCGGATAAATCGTAAAAATTGGAAATAAAAACCCCTGCAACAGTGAACACTTTTATTGTAGCAGAGCCCGTTGTTGCTGGAGTGGAACCATTTCCTTTTTGTGTGATAAAAATACGCCCCTCACCAGAAAAATCAAATGCAACTGGGTATTGAAGCCCTGTACATATATTAGTTGTTGTATAGACCTGAGCATTTATGGTTGCAGTTGTCAGCAACAATATTGTTGTTAATACAAAACGGGTGATTTTCATGTCTATAATTTTAATTTCAGACGAAGATAAATAAATAGTTTTGCACAACCTCTGTTTTCCTTTTGCATTTTACATAATTTAAACATTCCTTTATTTAAATTCGCAGTATGAATCGTAGTAGTTCAGTGGTTTTTCTCTCTTTAGGAACAAATATTGGAATTAAATCCAATAATTTAGAGCAGGCAATTGAACAACTAAAAAAAATACCCCAAACAATCGTTTTGCAAGTTTCAAAATTTTATAAAACTGCCGCTTGGGGTAAAACAGACCAACCCGATTTTTTAAATGCTGTTCTTTCAATTCAAACTTTTTTAGACCCTGAAGTTTTGTTAACTAAGTTTGTTGCTATAGAATTAAATATGGGTCGAGTTAGATCAGTTCATTGGGGACCGCGACTAATTGATATAGATATTTTGTTTTATGGAAATCTTATTTTCAAAAGTGAGCTACTTACCATTCCTCATCCAGAATTGCAAAATCGCAAGTTCGTACTTGTACCTTTGAATGAAATTGCCCCCCAGCTTATGCATCCTATTTTGAAAAAAACCATTGCTCAATTAATTAATAGTTGTCCCGATCAATTAGAAATAGTAGATCAAAATAAATTGATACAAGAATGAATGTTAACTACCGACATATTGCAATTGAAGGAAATATTGGTGCTGGAAAAACGACATTGGCAAAAAAATTGTCTGAAAGATTAAACGCAAGATTCGTACCCGAGCATTTTGAAGACAATTCTTTTCTTTCACCCTTCTATAAAGATCCGATACGGTATGGTTTTATACTTGAACTTTCCTTTTTAGAGGACCGCTTTAGACAAATGAAAGAAGCCTATAGTAAGGACGAGATTTTTGTATCTGATTATCTTTGGGAGAAATCTCTTGTGTTTGCTAAGGTTAACCTCAAAGGGGAAGAATTAAGACTCTTTGAACGAATTTATAATGTCATGGCTGAAGCTATGCCGGTTCCTGATCTTGTTATTTATTTGCACCGGGGACCAGATCGATTATTAGGACAAATAAGTCGTCGTGGTCGTGATTTTGAAAGTAAGATTCCAGCCGACTACCTAACAAAAGTGAGTGCAGGATACCGTGATCTTTTTGCTTCTGAAAATAGGATGCCTGTGCTTTGGATGAGTAATGATTATGGGCCAGATGCATTGGCTTCTGAGGTTTTTAATTTATTAGATAAAAGGTACTCAATGGGCTTACAACTTATTCCATAAACATAGTTTTATGCCATTGAATTGAGGAAAATGCATTGAAATTAAGATTTTTCTTTCTTTTTTTGATAAATTGTTTACTTTTACATCCGTACCATATATACGAAAATCCTAAACAAAATGATGAAACATTTAAAAAATATTGGACTTGGAATAGTTATTATAATAACTATTGGTTTTTATTCATGTACTGGACTTGGTAAAATGCTTAAAAAAGAAGCTACTGTTAAATATTCTGTAGCCCCAAATCCACTTGAAGCTCATAATGATAGTGTTTCAGTTTCTATCACTGTCAACTATCCTGAAAAATATTTTGGGAAAAAAGTGCTTTTAACTGTTACCCCACAGTGTGGTACTCATCAATTTAAACCTGTTACGCTACTTGGAGAAAAGGCAATAGGTACTGGTTCAAAAATCTATAAAAAAACAGGTGGATCTTATACATATACTGATAAAGTAGCATACACAACAGATATGTTGGATGCTGAACTTAAATTAAATGCAGTAGGCGTTGTTAAAAAGAAGACTAAGGAGATGCCAGCACGTATGATTGGTAATGGAACAGTCATAACACCTTATCTTGTAAAGTATGATGACAAAGCAATTTTTGGAAAAGATGCTTTTGTAAAGATCGTTGAGAAAAAGATTGAAGGTCAAACATATTTCGTAATCAGCAGCACTACTTATAGCCCTAAGAAAGATGTTAAAGGTAATGATATGAAAGCCGCAATGGATTTTATGAAAGCACACCACGCTAATCCAAATATGGAGTTGAAAGGAATGTCTGTTTCTGCTTATGCTTCTCCAGATGGCGAGTCGGAAGGAAATACAAAATTAGCTGCTGACCGTTTTACCAAAACACAGAAAGATATTCAGGCTATTTGTAAGGATAAAAAAACTGGGTATGAAGCAGCAACTAAAGATGAATTCTATCAAAAGGAAACAATTGCTGAAGATTGGGACGGGTTTCAAGCTGCTGTTTCAAAATCCTCAATTAAAGACAAGGATTTAATTCTACGTGTTTTGTCAACTTACCCTGATGGCGCTAAACGTGAGCAAGAAATAAAAAATATGTCAGCAACTTATGAAGAGCTTGCAAAAGATATTTTACCACAACTGCGTCGTGCTGTTGTAACTGTAAATGCAATTCAACACAATCGTACAGATGCTCGAATTCTTGCTTTAGCACGTTCAACAGCTGATAGTCTTTCAATAGAAGAAATTCTTTATGCTGGAACGCTTACAAATGACATCAATGAGAAATTAAACTTCTACAAGGCGTCTGAAAAAATGTATGCTTCTGATTGGAGAACATCGAACAATGTTGGAGGTATTTATTTGATGCAAAATAAACTTCAAGATGCTAAAGCGGCATTCAATAGAGCAGCTGGTGCTTCTGCTAACAATCCTATTATTATGAATAACCAAGCGATTGTAATGCGTTGGGAAGGTGATAGAAAATCTGCAAAAGCACAATTAGATATGTCAAAATCTGCAGGCCCTGAAGTAATGTATAACCTTGGAATAATTGCAATTCAAGATGGTGTTTATGCTGATGCCGTTTCAAACTTTGGTGGTAGCGCTTCTTTCAATGCAGCATTAGCAAAGGTTCTTTCTGGCGATCTTGACGGAGCTGTATCAACAATTGATAAAAGTTCTGAAAAAGAAGACGCACTTTCTTACTATCTAAAAGCTGTTATTGCTGCACGTAAAGGGAATAAAGAAGGTGTAGTAAGTAATTTAAAAACAGCTATCGGTAAAGACCCATCTTTAAAGCAAAAAGCTAAAACAGATGTTGAATTCTTGAAATCTCGTGAGGAAATCGATTTTAAGTCAACAGTTAATTAATAAGCTATATTAAATTAAAAAAAAGTCCTTCGTTTTACGAGGGGCTTTTTTTATGTCTTTTAATGAATTTAAGGTTCGAAAATTAATGCAATTTATTTAGGTTGCATTTTATTCAGAATATCCCATGTAACAAGGCCCATACTCACTGCAATGTTTAGTGAATGTTTCATTCCATATTGTGGTATTTCAATTACGTCATTGCATTGTTGAATTACTTCCTCTCGAACGCCTTCCACTTCATTTCCAAAAATTAAAACTATTTTTTCATTTTTAGCTGGAATGAAATCTACTAGAGAAATACTTTTGTCTGCTTGTTCGAGCGCATAAATTTTCCAGTTTTCTTTTCTTAATTCAATGATTGCCTCCAGCGTTGATTCAAAATGTTTCCATCGCACAGTTTCAGTAGCACCTAATGCTGTCTTCTGAATTTCACGATGTGGTGGGATAGGGCTGAAGCCACATAAATAAATTGCTTCCAACAGAAATGCATCAGCGGTTCTAAAAATGGAACCTACATTATTCATGCTTCTTACATCGTCCAATAAAATAATAATTGGCGTTTTGATTGCCTTTTGAAATTCATCAACCGATTTACGATCCAATTCCTCATTACGAAGCTTGCGCATGGTACTCTGTGTTATAAGGTGAATCGATTCTGCTGTTTTAATTAATAGTTCCGCTAAGTAAATTTCAGTAAAAAACCCATAAAATAGGAATAGGGCTGTCCTTCAAAAGTATTGAAATTTCTACTATTTCTATTAAAAAAATAAATGACTTAACTAAATTTAAGGAGTATTTTTGTTTCTTATGGCAAAGGTTAAAGTTGTTGTGAATGGCGTTGTAGAAACGCCACTCATGAAACAATTCAATTCAATAAAAGCGAGGTATCCTGATGCGATGTTGTTGTTTCGTGTGGGTGATTTTTATGAGACATTTGGAACGGATGCCATTAAAGCCTCTGCTGTATTAGGAATTGTTTTGACAAAACGGGCTAACGGAGCAGCGGCTTATATTGAACTTGCTGGTTTTCCTCATCATTCCCTGGATACTTATTTGCCGAAATTGGTTCGTGCTGGGATGCGAGTTGCAATTTGTGATCAAATGGAAGATCCAAAGTTGACGAAAACGATTGTAAAACGAGATGTGACAGAATTGGTAACACCTGGTGTTTCTTTTAGTGATAAAGTTTTAGACCATCGCTCCAATAATTTTCTTGCAGCTGTATTTATCAACGGTAGAAGTTGTGGTGTTTCTTTTCTTGATGTTTCAACGGGAGAATTCTTAGCTGCACAAGGAGATATTGTTTACGTAGAAAAATTATTGCAAAATTTCAGACCAAGTGAAGTTTTATTTCAAAAATCAAGAAAAAAAGAATTTCTTGAAAATTTTGGCGATAAATTTTATATTTTCGGATTAGATGATTGGATTTTTACAGAAGAATTTTCGACTGAAAAATTAATAAAACATTTCAACACAAATTCATTGAAAGGATTTGGTGTAGATGGATTAGCAGAAGGTACTATTGCTGCTGGAGCTGTTTTGCATTATTTGTCGGAAACGAACCATGAACGTGTGCAGCATATTTCTGCGCTTTCAAGAATAGAAGAGGATAAATATGTTTGGTTAGACCGGTTTACAATTCGAAATTTAGAATTATTCGGTTCTGCAAATGAAAATGCACGAACACTAACCGATGTCATTGATCGCACCGTTTCACCGATGGGTGCGCGACTTTTAAAACGTTGGTTGGCATTGCCATTAAAAGATATTGCTCCGATCAATGAGCGGCTGGATGGTGTGCAAGCTTTACTAGATAGAAGTGAATTGCGAGACGCACTTATTGAACTTATTAAACCTATTGGTGATTTAGAACGCTTGGTTGCAAAAGCTGCAGCCGGACGAATTAATCCTCGCGAGTTGATGGTACTGCGTCGTGCTCTTGATGCAATTGGGCCTATTCAAACTTTATGCCTCTCATCAGGAAACATTCAACTTGAAAAAATTGCAGCTGTATTAGATTCTTGTTCAATTATTCGTGATCGAATTGCAAAGGATCTTCATCCTGAGCCACCAATGTTGGTTCATAAAGGAAGTGTGATTGCTGACGGCGTTGACCTTGATTTAGATGAGTTGCGCCATTTAGCATTTTCGGGTAAAGATTATTTGCTAAAGTTGCAACATAGAGAAAGTGAAAGCACAAAAATTCCTTCCTTGAAAGTTGCATTCAATAATGTTTTCGGATATTATTTGGAAGTTTCAAATGCGCATAAGGATAAAGTCCCATTGGAATGGATTCGCAAACAAACCTTGGTTAACGCAGAACGATACATTACGCCAGAATTAAAAACCTACGAAGAAAAAATACTTGGAGCAGAAGAAAAAATTCTGGCAATTGAGCAGAGACTTTTTGCCGAGCTTGTCCTTTCATTAGGAGAATGGATTGTTCCCATACAACGAAATGCTGCAATACTTGGAAAATTAGATTGCTTGATTGGTTTTGCGAAACTTGCTGAACAACAAAATTACGTTCGTCCGCATATCAACGATTCTTATATTCTTGATATAAAAAATGGACGTCATCCGGTAATTGAACAAATGTTGCCAGCTGGTGAAAGCTACATCGCCAATGACATTTATTTGGATCCCGATGCACAGCAACTATTGATGATTACTGGACCGAACATGGCAGGGAAATCGGCATTGCTTCGACAGACGGCATTAATCGTTTTACTTGCTCAAATGGGTTCTTTCGTTCCAGCAACACATGCACAAATAGGTTTGGTTGATAAAATTTTTACACGCGTTGGTGCATCTGATAACATCTCTTCGGGCGAATCTACTTTTATGGTAGAGATGAATGAAACAGCTAGTATTTTAAATAATTTATCGAAGCGGAGTTTGGTTTTATTAGATGAAATTGGGCGAGGTACCAGCACCTATGATGGAATATCAATTGCTTGGTCTATAGCAGAGTTTATTCATGAGCAGCAGGATGCTCGTGCTAAAACTTTATTTGCAACGCACTATCATGAATTGAACGACATGGCTGATCGTTTTCCGAGGATTAGAAATTTTAATGTGAGTGTAAAAGAGGTTGGGAATAAAGTTATTTTTTTACGTAAACTAATTGCAGGTGGTAGTGAACACAGTTTCGGCATCCATGTTGCAAAAATGGCTGGTATGCCCAGAAAAGTTTTAGAGCGCGCAAAAGAAGTATTAATTCAACTTGAAAAATCGCACAGTGGCTCTGAATTAATGAATGATGCCGCTAAGCGAACGGTATTTAAAAAAGAAGAAGATTTACAATTGAGTTTTTTCCAGTTAGATGATCCCGTTTTAGAAAATATTAGGGAGGAATTGATAAAAGTGGATATTAACACCTTAACACCTGTTGAGGCCTTGATGAAGTTGAATGAAATTAAGAAGATGATAGGTGGAAAGTGAAAATAGTTTAGCCAATTGACTCGTTGAGTTTTTCATTTTATTAAAAAAAGAATGTAAAGTGCTGTTAAACAGTGGTTTTGGGTAATTTACAGTCACTAAATTTATTTCAAATGAAATTTTGCAGATTGCGATTGGAAAACTACTTTTGTAACCCTTAAAGAATAGGTCTGTTTTTTGGCATATTAGGTAATTGTTCTTTGTATTGAATAGAAATAAGCGAAAGTAGCTCAGTTGGTAGAGCGTAACCTTGCCAAGGTTAAGGTCGCCGGTTCGAGACCGGTCTTTCGCTCTAAAGCCTCTCTTTAAGAGGCTTTTTTTTGTTCTGTGAATGTTTTTGTTTGCTCTGTTGTGCAGACTATGCTTGGGTGGTGGAACTGGTAGACACGCCGGACTTAAAATCCTGTGGGCCAAAAGCCCGTGCCGGTTCGATTCCGGTCCCGAGTACAAAATCAGAGTGAGAAACAGAGCGAGAGCGAAGTTTC
>Ga0208960_1000049_pt1 | contig 57923 bp, 41 predicted proteins | sample GreLakmeON33MSRF_FD_187703 | JGI IMG/M metagenome (GOLD analysis project Ga0208960, IMG submission 187703) | Freshwater lentic microbial communities from great Laurentian Lakes, MI, USA - Great Lakes metaG ON33MSRF (SPAdes) | ecosystem: Environmental > Aquatic > Freshwater > Lake | place: Great... | reverse complement strand
TTCTGTTTTACTATTAATGACTTCAGGGAATTTTGATGGAGTAGATTTTACTCAATTTGCCAACTCACTTAAGTTGTAGTTTATTAACTAAGACGCTTTTCTTTTAGTCTAAAAATTACAGTCACGAGCACTGTGACAGCAAAACCCAACAAAAAATTTGGATTACTCCAGTACCGTGCGCGGTCTGCCATATTTTGTTTTGTTATCGATGCTAAAAATTCCTGTATTTCAGCTCCTCTCCCTTTTTCCATCATATATTTTATCTCTCCAGCAACATTGATATGTGTGAGTGCTATAAAAAACGCAATTCCCCAAATGATAGTGATAATAATTGCTGTTATGCCACCTGCTTTTAGGCAGCGTTTAAAAGTTGATGTGGTAGCTGATTGCATTTCTGCAACCATTTTAATGCTCATGTATATGCACGTGAAGTATGCTAGTTGAGGACTGTAATAAAGAAACATTTCAACTATTCCTGATGGACCAGTTGACATTGATAACATCATAGAATAGAATTGGAGTATACCTACTACAATTCCACCTATCAATCCAATAAACGCTGGGATTTTCATTTAATATTCAAACTAAATTATTATACCAAAATAGTTTTTAAAATTTCTTAACCATTCATGGAAATTAGAAACTCCTCATTTGAGTTTGTATTCTTCATTTGAGATTTAAGGAAATCCATTGCTTCTTGTGGATTCATATCAGCAAGGTGATTACGTAAAATCCAAATACGTTGTTGCATTTCTTTATCCATCAATAAGTCATCACGTCGAGTAGAAGATGCAACCAAATCAATTGCAGGGAACACACGTTTGTTTGCGAGTTTACGATCGAGTTGTAATTCCATGTTACCTGTTCCTTTGAATTCCTCGAAAATAACTTCGTCCATTTTAGAACCGGTGTCAATCAAAGCTGTTGCAATGATTGTCAATGATCCGCCACCTTCAATTTTACGTGCAGCTCCGAAGAATCGTTTTGGTTTTTGTAAAGCATTTGCTTCCACACCACCTGAGAGTACTTTTCCTGATGCAGGTTGAACGGTATTGTAAGCACGAGCAAGTCGTGTGATAGAATCAAGAAGAATAACAACATCATGTCCGCACTCAACCATACGTTTTGCTTTTTCCAAAACGATGTTGGCAATTTTCACATGTCGATCAGCAGGTTCATCGAATGTGGATGCGATAACTTCTGCTTGAACACTTCTTGCCATATCCGTTACTTCCTCGGGACGTTCATCAATTAGAAGAATCATTAGATATGCTTCAGGATGATTATCAGCAATTGCATTTGCAACTTCTTTAAGTAAAATTGTTTTACCAGTTTTCGGTTGAGCAACAATTAATCCACGCTGACCTTTTCCAATTGGAGTAAACATATCCATAATTCGCATGGACATGTTTGTTTTAGATTTTCCAGTATTGCAAAGGTTGAATTTTTCTTTAGGAAAAAGAGGTGTTAAAAAATCAAATGGAACACGGTCGCGTACAAAAGCAGGATCTCGGCCAGATATTTTATCAACTTTTACCAATGGAAAATATTTTTCCCCTTCTTTTGGAGGTCGTACTGCTCCCTTTACGGTATCACCTGTTTTTAATCCGAAAAGTTTTATTTGCGATTGAGAAACGTAAACATCATCGGGTGAATTTAAATAATTATAATCTGATGATCGTAGGAAACCATAGCCATCGGGCATAATTTCAAGTACACCTTCAGCAACTACAATGTTGTCGAAATTGTACATTTCTTCAATTGGTTTATTCTGTTGAAAAGGTTGTCGATTAAAATCGCCAGGAGTATTTTGATTTTGTTGATTTTGTTGAAATTGCTGACGTTGCTGTGGGTAATTTTGATGTTGCGGAGGTCGTGGGTTGGGAGTTGGATTAGTGTTTGGAGTTGGATTATTTACCTCATTAGGTAATTTTTGATTTTCATTTTGTTGTTCACCTGTTTTTTGAATGTTATCTTTTGCAGCTTGTGCCTGTATAAATGCAGGAGGTTGGTTGTATGCAGGCGGGGCAGGAGGTGGGCTTGAGTTTTTGTTATTTTGGTGTGATTTCTGGTAAGGATTTGTAGGGTGAATATTTGGGGTTGTAGGCTGTTGATTTTGTTGTGGAGCTGTTGGAGTACTATTTACGCTGCTAGATGTGTCAGATGGGATTAAATTAATTTTAGCAGGTTGCTTTTCTGTTGTTTCTTCCAAGGAAACAAATCTTGAATCTACTTTATTTTCAGTGTTTAGTATTGCAGGTGTTTCTTCTGCAACGATTTCTGTTTTAGGTTTGCGTCCCCTTTTCGGTTTTTCATCTCCCGAATCTTTTATTTCATTTTTTGCTCCGCTCATTGCTTGTAGATCTAGAATTTTGTAAATAAGTTCTTGTTTTTTAAAGCTTTCAAACTTTGGAATATTGAGACCCTGTGCGATTTCACGGATTTCCCCAACCAGTTTGCTGTTTAGGTCTATTATGTCGTACATATGATGTTGTGAGAATTGATAAAAAGATTTATTTAAATTTATTTTTGGATTTTGAACATGGAAATAGAAAGGATAAAAAATTCCACGGATGAAAGATGGTTTATTTTACATGCTTTTGTTAAGAGATTTTTTGGGAAGTGAAAGCCACAGGGCTTTCTCACGCGAACATTAGATTGCAATAATACGAAGATTATTTTAATTACAAGCAATTATTGTCTTTTTTTAATGTTTTGTTGACTCAATTTGATTCAGTTTCTTTGTATTTAATAAACAAGATTACTATGCTGCAGCGTTTTCAATCGATTATCCTTGGACTTATTATTGTATTCTTATTTATAGGATATTTTGTGATTGCTAATGCTAAGCCATTTTTATTTATTTCAATGATCAGTATTGCTTTACTTTCCTTTGTTACACTTTTGAGTTTTAAAAAGCGTAAGCGACAAATCGCACTTTGTAAAATCGGTATTGTTTTATGTTTGTTAATTTCTGCTGGTTTAATTCTGTGGCCTGGAAACTTTTTACAGCATCAGCAAAAAATATCTTTTGAGAATTATTTGTTTTTAGTTATAGTATTTCTTTTTTTATTGGCTGCGTATTTTATTAAAAAAGACGACAATCTAGTAAAAGGTGCAGATCGATTAAGATAGTATTTTAGAAATTCAGTTCATTCATTTCTATTTGAATGATGGACCTGTTCGTATAGCGTAATATTTAATACTATTTTTTATCGAATTAAAGAAACGTGACCAATTATGTTATGTCTTCGACTTAAACTATCCATCGCTGTTATTTTCCAAACATAAACATCAACTTGGCATTCATTAGAACGACCTTGAACACATCCATTCCAACCTTTTGCAAGGTCTGTTGTATTGAAAATTAGGTTACCCCAACGATCGAAAATCCACATTTCGAAACGATCTGGGTCTATTCCAAAGCTTTGTGATAAAAACAAATCATTGTCACCGTCTCCATTTGGAGTGAAAGCGTTTGGTACATAAAGAGTAACATCGGGGTCTATGCAAATTTGATGTGTAATACTATTTGTACATCCATTAGTACTGGTAACTGTTAATACTACATCAAAGCAACCTGGTCCACCATAATCATATGTTGGGTTCTGTAAAAACGAACCTGCATTTAACAAATCTCCGAATGACCAACTCCAAGTATTTGCATTTATTGAAAGATCTGTAAAAATAATTACTGGATTTAATTCGGTTGTTGGTTGCGGTGAGGAAGAGAATTCTGCAATAGGAACAGAATCAACTGTAATGTAATTTGTAATTGTATCTGTGAAGACGCAACCACTAGCAGTCTTTACTGATAATATAACTGTAAATACACCAGCATTTAAATAGCAATGTGTTGGGTTTTGAGACGTGGAAACATCACCATCGCCAAAATCCCAATCCCATCCTACAATAGATCCAGATGAAACTGTTGAGAGATCAGAAAAATTTACACACAATGGCGCGCATCCAGCAAGTGTATCACCGACAAATGCTGCAATTGGATTTGGATAAACAAATAATACAACTGTGGCAGTAGCAGTACATAAATTAGCATCTGTTACATTTACTGTGTAATTCTGAGTTGCAGCAGGAGTTAAAATTTGTACAGGTCCAACTAATGGTCCAGGATTCCATCCATATGTGTAAGCTGGAGTTCCTCCCAGTGCAGTTCCTGTAATTGTAATAGATTGACCTACGCAAATAGCAGGCGGACTCGCAATTCCTGTAACTGTTAAGAGTGGAGGTTGTGTGATGGTTAAATTAACGATTGAAGTACATCCTGCAGAATCAGTTACTACAACAGTACAAGGACCAGCAATTAGATTAGTTGCTGTGTTTGTAGTACTAGATGAACAATTCCAAGAGTAGCTTATAAGGCCTGTGCCTCCGGTTACATTAATTGATGCCGTTCCATTTGTTCCTCCAAAACAAGAAACAGGTGTTAAGTTTCCTGCTGTTGCAGTCACACCTGGAATATTGTTGATTGTTACGGAGGCAGTATCATCGCATCCGTTTGCATCTGTCACCACTACAAAATAATTTCCTGCGACTACGTTTGTTAGATTTGGCCCCAATGACATAGGGAAATACCAAATTGGAGTTAATGTTCCAGTTCCACCAGAAAACACAGAAGTAGCAGCGCCATCAGGAAGGTTACAATGTGCATCAATCGCTGTTGCCGTTACAACAACCGCTGTTGGTTCGGTAACAGTTGTTGTTGAAGTTGCAGTACAACCATTCAAGTCAGTAACAATAACAGTATAATTTCCAGCACAAATATTAGAACAGTTTGCTGTGATGCATCCACTGCTCCATGCAAATGAATAACCAGGTGTTCCTCCTTGGGGAATAGCCACTACTTGACCATTGCATGCACCAAAGCAGGTAGCGTTTGTTGCTGCTGAACTAGTGCTTAGTAGTGTTGGTTGTGAAATAGTAAATGATTGTGTTAATGTACAACTATTTAAATCTGTTATAAGGCATGAGTAGACACCAGCACAGAGTCCAGTAGCTGTTGGGTTAACACCACCTGATGGAGACCATAAATAAGTGTATCCGGGAGTTCCACCGGAAACAGCAACTGTTGCGCTTCCATTACAAATTGAATTACATGTTAAATTAATTTGTGATTGAATACTTGTTAAAGCTAAGGGTTGCGTAATTAATACAGTTGTTGTAGAAGTGCATAAATTAAAGTCGGTAATTGTACATGTGTAGCTTCCTATGCACAAACCAGTAGCTGTGGTATTTGTTCCACCACTTGGTGCCCATGAGTAAGTATAAGGAGGTACACCACTTGATCCAACCACGGTTGCAGTTCCATCGCAAAAGCTGTTACAGGTGACGTTCGTACTGTTTAAAAGTGTTACTGTTGGTGACGCAGCATTTGTAACGGTAACGGTGGTGATATAAGTACATAAATTAAAATCTGTTATTACGCATGTATAAATTCCTGCAAGTAAATTTATTGCTGTTAATGTTGTTTGGTTGGATGGAGTCCAAAGTATCGAGTAGGGTGGAACACCTCCACTTGGATTAACAGTTGCCGATCCATTTGCGTTACCACATGTTGTTCCAACAGATGAAGTGGTAGCAGTTATAGCAGACGGTTGTGTTATTGTGAATGAGCTTGCGATAGTGCATCCTAATGGAGAACTTATTGTGCAGGTATAAGTTCCTGCACACAAGCCAATGGCAGTAGGAGCTGTTCCACCTGATGGCGCCCAAGCATAAGTATAAATACCTGTTCCCCCAGCTGCAACTACTGTCGCAGTTCCGATGCACACGCCATTGCAAGATACGTTAACTTGAGATTGGGTTGCTGTAATTTGTGGAGGTTGTGTAATTGTAAATAATTGTGTTATAAAACAACCTGTAGGTGAACTTATTGTGCAGGTATAGTTTCCAGCGCACAATCCAATTGCCGTAGCAGCATTTCCACCTGATGGCGCCCAAGCGTAGGTATAGTTACCTGTCCCACCAGCTGCAATAACTGTAGCTGTTCCAGCACATACGCCATTGCACGTGAGGTTAACTTGTGATTGAGTGGCTGTAATTTGTGGCGGTTGTGTAATTATAAATGATTGTGTTATAAAACAACCATTTGGTGAGCTGATGGTACAGGTGTAGGTTCCGGCACACAAGCCAATTGCCGTTGCTGCATTTCCGCCAGTAGGTGCCCAAGCATAGGTATAAATTCCTGTTCCGCCTGCGGCCACAACCGTAGCTGTGCCATTACAAACACCATTACACGTAACATCAACTTGCGATTGGGTAGCTGTAATTTGTGGAGGTTCTGTGATTGTGAATGTTTGTGTTATAAAACAATTTACAGGAGAACTTATTGTACACGTATAAGTTCCGGCACACAAGCCGGTGGCGGTAGCTGCAGTTCCTCCAGATGGCGCCCAAGCGTATGTGTAGATACCATTTCCACCTGTTGCTAAAACGGTAGCTATTCCCGTACAACCACCAAAACAAGTAACGTTTGTTTGAGTAGGTATTGCTACGATTAGTGGTGCCTGTGTAATTGTAAATATTTGATTTACAATACAATTAATAGGAGAACTAACAGTACACGTATATGTTCCTGCGCATAAACCAGTTGCACTTGCTGCCGTTCCTCCTGAGGGTGCCCATAAATATGTAAACGTTCCGTTACCGCCCGACGCTACAACTGCTGCACTTCCAGTACATCCTCCAAAACAATCTATATTTATTTGAGAAGGTACGACTGTAATGGGTGGAGGTTGCGTAATTGTAAAGGTTTGCGTAATTGAACATCCTAATGGCGAACTAATAGTACAGGTGTAGTTTCCTGCGCACAATCCGGTTGCAGCGGATGCTGTTCCGCCAGTTGGTGACCATAAATAAGTAAATGTGCCATTTCCACCAGATGCAACAACATTAGCGGAACCCTGACATTGTCCATTGCAGTCAAGATCTATTTGGTGAGGGATTGCTACAATTGGAGGAGGTTCTGTTATTATGAATGTTTGTGTTATAAAACAATTTACAGGTGAACTAATTGTACATGTATATGTTCCAGCACAAAGTCCAGTGGCAGTGGCAGCTGTTCCTCCAGAAGGCGCCCAAGCGTAGGTGTAAATTCCTGTACCACCAGACGCAACAACAGTAGCAGTTCCATTGCAAACCCCGTTACAGTCTGCGTTTACTTGTGATTGTGTTGCGGTGATAACTGGCGACTGGGTAATTGTTACGATACTTGTATCTATGCATCCATTGAGGTCAGTTACTGTGAGTGTATAAGATCCTGCACAAAGGGCGGTGGCATTATTTACGTTACCTACTGTTGTGTTTGCAACTATAGGCGCCCACACAAATGTGTAAGGGCTTGTTCCTCCTAGTGCTGTATTTGTTGTGGCACCAGTGCAACCTCCATTGCAAAGAACATTTATTTGATTGCCTGTAAGTGCCAACGGACTGAAGGATTGAGCAACTACAACTGAATCTATTCCTATAACGCAACCTCCATTTCCTGTAACTGTTACGGTATATGTACCAGGACATAAACCCGTAGCTGTAGCCGCTGTTCCACCTGAAGGTGCCCAAGCGTAGGTGTAGGGAGCTGTTGCATTTGTTACTGATGTAACCGTTGCTGTACCGTTACAATTAGTGCAAACTGCACTTGTATTGCTGGTAGTAAGTATCATATTGGAAAGTGGGCATTGGGTGCATGTTGTTTTATAGTACAACCCAATCATGGAGACGTTGTAGCAGTCATTGGGTGCATAGAACGCATAGTTCACTGAATTTTGAGCATTCGTTAGTGAAGTGGTCACTTGAGCATAGTTCCACCAATTTGGTGAAAACGGCGCATTAATGCTATTCATTGTACAGGTCTGTCCACCCACATTGCATTGCATATCACCCATTAAACAAAATGCAATTGCGTTTGGTTGATTTACAGTTTGGCATGCTGAAAAATTATTTACCGCGCGTGTTGTACCGCCACCAAGCATTACTACTGCTCCGTCGTGAATTACAATTGTACCTGCATAATTTGCAGTGGGATCACTGTAAATTACGAATAAGGTTGCCCCATCCATATCATTACCAGAGGTGGGTGGGTTGGTCATTAATCCACTGATATTATAGGTGCCATTTCCTCCAATGACCGATGTGACATCGGCTCTGTAGGTGTGGGAACCTGAATATCCCCAGCATTTATCTGCTGCTGAGCCAACCAGCAGTACTGGAATATTGGCATTACCAAATGGACCAGTAATTACAGCTGTTTGTGCTGCGCCGTTTCCAGAACCCTCTGCCCAAAGGAATGCTTTTTCAATAACGGCACATGCTGGTAAACCACTGATAACATATGCCATTGGTTGGTTAGGACTAGCAGGTGGGCATGTTGCGCCAAATCTTTTACCTACTTTTTTACTAACTTGTTTGAAGTTTAGTCCGCATTTGGTGAAATTGTAGATTTGTCCTAATGAACTATTACCATTTTGTGGCGTAGGATCCGGTGCTAAACGTAAATTAATTTGATTTGAAGAAAAACTACAAGCGCCAGGAATCCCGGTACTATCATATGAGGCACGTTCAATTGCTTGACTAAAAGCAATTGTTGGAGTTGCTAAGAAAAAAAGGAAAAATAAATTTTTTAGCAATTTTTTCATTGGTTAAAAGCAGTACTTAAGTTATATTATTACAAATGTTTTATTACGATATAAAATTTAGGTCAATTATTATGAAATCAAATACCTGGCTATCTTATTAGGTTAACATGTCCAATTACTTTACGCTTTTTACCACCATTTATTTCTCTGTAATTTATGACCCAAACATAGGTATCTATTTGCGCTAGTTTTTTTCCATCATTGGCCTTTCCGTCCCATCCTTTGAGCTGGTCATAGGATTCAAAGATCATATTTCCCCAACGATCAAATACCATCATGTGAAAATCATCAACATATTCACCGATTGCAAAGAATATTTCATTCAAGCCATTTCCATTTGGAGTAAAAGTGTTTGGCACAAACAATGAGGTGTATGGATTTACATAAATGTCATAACGAATTGTATCTGCACATCCATATTGATTCACAACAATTTCTGTAACCTGATAAAGTCCTGTATCAGCATATGTATTTGAAACGTCACCACAACCAACAACTATTAGCGTATTTCCATCACCAAAATCCCAGTAGCAAGTATCTCCTCCTATGCTCAAATCATCAATTATAGCAACAGGTTCTAATAATGTTGAAGGATTTTCAGAAGTAATATTGAATGCAGCAACAGGAGTTGGATAGGTATTAATGTAATTGGCGATAGTCATTGAATCGACACATCCATTATTATCACTTAAAACTAGCGTAACCGCAAAGCTTCCAACATTAATGTAACAATGTGTCGGGTTGGCACCAATTCCATAAGAATTGTCTCCAAAATTCCATGCACAACTTCCAATTCCTGAGTTTGATAAAGCTGTAAATGTTACACAATGTGGAGCGCAGCCACTTAATATATCACCTGTATAACTAATTACAGGAAGTGGGTTTACAATTATTGTAAATACTGCAGTATCATGAATTGTAAAACAAGCATCTGCAATTATAACTGAATAAGTTGTGGTTGTGGTTGGACTCACAGTTATTGTATTGGTAGTATTAACTGCGTTGATCCATGAATAAGTATAGGGTGGTGCGCCTCCAAGAACACTTACGGATAAAATGCTTGATTGTCCAATGCAAATTGGAGTAGGTCCTGAAATTGTGCCAACAATTGGGACGTTTGCAGGTTCGGTTATTGTAAAAGTTGCGGATGTCTGACAGCCATAATTATCTGAAACATTCACAGTGTAAATGCCGGCACCAAGATTAATAGCTGCATTTGTATTACTTACGTTTGGAGACCAAACATATGTGTATGGCGGATTTCCTCCGGTTGGATTGAATGTGGCAGTTCCAATTGTATCGCCATAGCAGATATTATTGGTAGAGACTTGTGTAAAAGTTAGTATTCCAGTACCCAATACAACTACAGAATCAACAGTAGTGCAACCTAAGGCATCGGTTACAGAACACACATAAGTTCCAGGAGGAAGACCAACTGCTGTTTGTGTTGTTTGAACTGGTACTGTATTCCATGTATATGTAAAATTTCCTGATCCACCAAGTGGAGTTGCAGTTGCGGTACCTATAGAAGCGGAACAAGTACTAGGGATGGAATCCATGTCGAGTAAGAATGGAGTAGGACAGCAAGAAGAGCAGTTTGATTGCCAATACAAGCCCATAACACAAAAGTTATAGCAATCTCCACCGGAACTATTACCAAAGGCAGAAGATGTTTGCCCTGGTGTAACTGTTGTTGCAACGTCAATCCAATTCCACCAATCTTCTACACAAACTATTGGAAAAACCCCGTTTAATGTAAGCTGAGAACCGAGGTTTTGTAAATCGCCTTGTGCCATAAATGCTCTTGCATTGCTTACCGTTCCGGTGCATGCGGTAAATCCTGTAATTGTTTGAGTTGTTGTACCCCCATTAATTACAACGCATCCATCCCAAATTACAATATCTCCTTGCCAGGTTTGTGTTGGATCGCTCCAAATTACCATCATAGTTGCCCCATCTATGTCCTCCCCAGATGTTGGCGGATTGGTTGGAAATCCACTAATTGTATAATTTCCATTTCCTGTTATATGAGAAGTAACATCTACTCGGTAAGTAAATGTTCCTGTATAGCCCCAGCACTTATCTTGATCTTGCCCTATCATAGTCATAGGAAATGGAGAAGAATTGGCAAGCGGATTGGTGACATTTAAAGTTATTGGAATACCTGTTCCTGACCCTTCACACCAAACATACGCTTTCTGAATAACAGCCGATGCAGGGATTCCTGAAATTGCAAATGTTGCTGGCTGAACTGAACTTGGTGAGTTTAACAATGGAAATCGCATCCCTATTTTTTGACTTGCAGTGGTATAATTTACACCACAATCACTAATTGAATAGGTTGCTCCAAGAAATGTACTTCCATCCTGTGGTGAACTTGGTTTTACAGATTGGGAAGTTGAGTATTTTAAAGCGGGATTTTGACCATTTATGGGAGTAGATCCTGTTTGTGCACTAAGGGTGAAACATACCCCTATGCAAATTGATAACAATAAAGTGGCTCTCATTGCAATATTTTAGTTAACCAAAGATATAAATAAATAATGAAACGCTAACTATTTTGCCTGATTTTTATAGGGCTTAAGGTGTGGGGTTTAATACCCTCATTTTTGTATTTTCAGTTAGCGTAGATTTACTCAGTTTGGCAATTTTAGTGTAATTCTGAAATGTCAGATTGTAATTGTAGGCGGTAGTTTTACTAGCAATATTGCAAATGAAAAATAGTTTAATGCTAAACTCACCAATCTTTGGAATTGCTACGATCAAATCCAAGTTTTTTAATTCTATGATTCATGCGTTCGCGGATTTTTGTTTCATTGTCTTTTAAAGCAGCTAACATTTGTTGTGCTTCTTCTTTACTCATGGCAGGATTAGGTTCTTGCTGATCTGTCTTTTTTTCTTTTTTATCTGGCTCTTTATCTTTTTGTTTTTTGTTTTGTTTGTTCTTATTTTTTTCAGGTGATTGTTTTTTTAATTTTGATTGTGCGTAAGCAAGATTGTACCTCGTTTGTTCATCACTTGGTTTTAATTTTAGTGCTTGTTTAAAAGCATTTATACTTTCTTCATATTTTTTCTGTGCTAACATAGCATTTCCAAGGTTGTGCCAAGCTTTAGATAGGGAGTCAGCATTTAATCCGCCTGTTGCGTTGGCAAATGCTTGTGCTGCCTCGTCGTATTTTTTTAGTTTATACAATGTATTTCCTAAATTAAAATTAGCTGCATTTTTATTTGCATCACTTTTTGTTGCAGCATTATATTTTTTCTCTGCGGCATTAAAATCTCCCTTTTTAAAGCTGTTGTTACCTTCTCTCGTATTTTTATATTTATCAATAGTTTCCGTTTGTGGTTGTTGAGCATTCAATACTTGAATGAAAGTGATACCAAGAATTTTAATTAATATTTTGCGCTTCATAAATTATTTTCATTAGTACTGTTTCTTTTTCCTTCTGGGAGCAATCCTTCAATTAAAAAAAGTAAAATAGAAACGATCAGAAACCATTGAAATAATGGAGTTTGGTGTGTCGTTCTCCAAGTATCTTTTGTTGTTTTATGAATGTTTTTTAAAAGCTTATAAATTGCACCAATTCCTAAATCGTTTTTTGAAGCATGAACATAAATTCCTTGACCTTCTTTTGCTATTTCTTTCAACACAACTTCATTCAGTTTTGAAATAATAACTTTCCCATTTTTATCTTTTTTGTTGGTGATCACAGTATCATTGTTATTCAATTCTGGTAAGGTTGACCCTTCGGATGATCCAATTCCGATAGTACACACAATTACGCCATTAGCTGCCGCTCTACGCGCTGCTTTAACAGCATCACCTTCATGATTTTCTCCATCGGTAATTAAAATTATCGCTTTACCACGATCTTTCTCCACCTTCATAAGGGATGCCAGCGCATTGTCTAATGCAAAACCAATTGAAGTGCCTTGCATGGAAATCATTTCTGGAGTTATGGATTGCAACAGCATGGCAGCTGCAGCATGGTCGCTGGTTAGTGGAAGACAAGTGTAAGCTTGACCGGCAAAAACAACGATTCCAACGCGGTCTGTTCCCATTGATGCAAGCAGTTGTTGCAAAGCTAATTTTGCGCAATCAATTCTATTGGGTAGTATGTCTTGTGCTTTCATACTATTTGAAACATCAAGGGCAATAATAATATCAATGCCACTTATTTTTATTTTTTCTTTCCCATCTGCATAGTTAGGGCCACTACATGCTAAAATTAAAAAAACGATGGTCATTAAAAATAAAATGAAATGTGTTTTGCGAAGTCCTTCATGGTTGCCGATATGTAATTTTTCGTCAAAAGCACCTTCGGTGAATTTTCTAATTTTAGCTTCTCGTTTTTTTACAGCTCTTCTCCAGACCAGCATTATGGGAATGACTAGCAACAATACTAAAAGCATCCAAGGGTTTTCGAAGCTCATGTTAAGTTGTTAAAGAAGGTATAGCGCAAACTAAATTCTAATAAAATAAATAATAAGCCTAAAAGTAGAAAAGGGAGAAACTCTTCTTTTCGCTGTTCGATTTCTTTCTTTTCAAATTTATTTTTTTCAAGTTTGTTAATTTCACCATAAATTCTTTTTAAGTTTTTTGAATCGGAGGCACGGAAATATTTTCCACCAGTAGTTTTTGCAATTTCACGCAGCGTACTTTCATCAATTGCAACAGCTCTAAATTCGTAATTTATTGTTCCATCAGGATTTTGCGATACGGGTGTTTGAACTTTTCCATGGGTTGCACTAAGACCAATGGTATAAATACGAACTCCAAATGTTTTGGCCATTTGTGCGGCCTCGATTGGCTGGATAGTTCCTTTCCCATTTTCTCCGTCTGTCAATAAGATAATCACTTTACTTTTTGTTTTACTTTCAATTATTCGTTCTACTGCTTTTGCGAGACCCATTCCAATGGCAGTGCCTTGTTCCAATTCGCCACCATTTATTTCAATGTTATCAATTAATAATTTTAATGCTTCATGGTCTGTTGTTAATGGACAAATGGTAAATGCTTCGCCACTAAATACCACTATTCCAATTCGGTCTGCTGGACGTTCATCTACAAAATTTATTGCTTGTGCTTTTGCTGCTTCCATTCTCGATGGTCTTCCATTTCCCTCGTCGCGCGCGTCCATACTTGTACTAATGTCAATGGTTAATAGGATATCGATTCCTTCGCCATAGTTTACTTTAAAACCTCGGAGCGATTGCGGTTTTGCAAATGCTGTAAGTAATAAAATAAGACTTAAAAAGCGCAAGAAATAAAGAACTGGTCTCCATTTAACTTTTGTTGGAATACGTGTTCCATGCAAATAGTTTAAAGTTGAAATTTTTAGTGCTGATCTTTTTTTCTTTGCTAAATAATAAGTGCTAATTATAAAAAATGGAACAATGGGGAATAACCAAAATACCCATTGCTCTGCAAAAATTAAAGTTTGCCACCAGTTCATCATTGTAGTGGTGAAATTATAGGTTCGGGAAAAATAGCAGTAGCTTTCACAAAATTAATTGCGAGTTCAAGGCATTTTTCGTTTTCTTCAGGATTGAGAATTTCCTTTGCAAACTTTACCCTGTCGGATTTTCTTAATACGGATTGTAATTTTTGTGTTACAGCTGAATTGGATTGTAATTTAAGTAGTGTATTAATTATTTCTTCAGTTGTTAATTCTAAAGCGTGAATTTGGTATCGGGTTACAAGCCAGTTTCGTAAAATTTCAGTAAGTGTTATGTGAAATATTTTTAGTTCTCCATGAAGCCAAGGTTTTTTTTCGCCTAAAGCTGCCAGTAGCGCTAAGGTTTTTTCGTGTGTTGGAATGGCTGTAACTTTAGACTCAATTGGAATGGATTTATTTTTCTTGTTACTAAAATATAGGAATAGTATTATTCCAATTAATATTAAAAATCCTCCACTTATTCCAAGCCATTTTAGTACAGAATATTTCGTTTTTTCTATTGGAGCTACTGGAACTTCGTAAATATCTTTGATGTCTTTTATTGGTTGAGTTGTGTCGATGGGAACCGTTGTGACAATAAGTAAAAGTTTATTGGTGTATACCGTGTCGTTGTTAATGATAAAAGTTTGCGATGGGATAACGTAAGTGCCCGAGTCAAATGCTGTGATGAATACGGATCTTGTTTGTTGGTATAAAACAGATGACTTGCTGATAAGAATGGTTGTGATGGAGTCAATTTTAATTATTTCTAAACCATAGGAAAGTGTATCCTTAAGATTGGGCCATGTAATTTTTGTTTTTTTTGTTCCTTCGTGGTAACTCACAGAAAATTTTAATTCTGTTTGTTCTCCTATTTTTATTTGTGTTTGCATCAACAGCGCTTCCGCCTCAGCGCGTTGCGCGGAAATAGTATTGCTTAAAAAAAATAGCAATGAAAAAAGAAGATGTATTTTCGATTTCATTTATTAAAGACGTTTTTCTCTTTTTCGGAAAAGGGCAGATAATATTTTAATGTAGCCAGCACCTGTTGCGATATGCGCTACATCAACACCACTTTTTTTGAATAAATCATTTAGACTCAATTGATGTATTTTGGATGCTTGTTCGTATTGCTTACGTACGTTAGCATCAGCTGTATCAACCCAAAGCAATTCGTTTGTTTCTGAATCGATGAGTTGGACTAATCCAATATTGGGTAATTCTAATTCCCGGCGGTCATAAATACGTAAGGCCACAACATCGTGCCTTTGATTTGCAATTTTTAATGCCTTATCGAATGGTGGGCACATAAAATCGGATATTACAAAAACAATACTGCGATTTTTTATAGCATTGGTACAATATTCCAAAGCAACTGCAAGGTTTGTTCCTGCTCCTGTAGCTTTGAATTGCAAGGACTCGCTGATCATTCGGAGTATGTGTTTTTTTCCTTTTTTAGGTGGAATAAATTTTTCCACTTTATCACTAAAAAAGAGTACGCCTACTTTATCATTATTGAGCATGGCGGAAAATGAAATTACTGCAGATAATTCAGTAATGAGCTCTTGTTTAAGTTGTGCCTGAGTTCCAAATGTGCCCGACTTACTTACGTCAACCAATAGTATGATTGAAAGTTCTCTTTCTTCTTGAAAAACTTTTACATAGGGATGGTTGAATCGTGCTGTAACGTTCCAATCTATGGTTCGTACTTCGTCACCCGGTTGGTATTCTCTTACCTCTGAAAATGTCATGCCACGACCTTTGAAAGCACTGTGATATTCGCCCGAAAAAACTTGGTTTGTTAGTCCGCGTGTTTTCAATTCTATCTTTCTAACTTTTTTAAGAATGTCGTTTGTCTCCATTAAAAAAATGAGGTGTGGATGAATTAGTTTACTACTTATTGTAAAAATTACATTTAAGGTACTTGAACTGCGGCTAAAACATCTTTAATAATTTCTTCTGTGCTGATATTTTCTGCTTCTGCTTCATAGGTAAGTCCTATTCTATGTCGAAGTACGTCGTATGCAATGGCACGGATATCGTCGGGGATTACAAATCCTCTATGTTGTAAGAATGCGTATGCTTTAGCGGCTTGAGCAAGACTAATGGAAGCTCGTGGTGAACCGCCGAAAGAAATTATATTCTGTAATTTTTGTAATTTATATTCAGCAGGAACACGCGTTGCAAAAACGATATCTACAATGTATTTTTCTATTTTTTCATCCAAGTAAACATCCTGTACTACATTTCTTGCACGAAGAATATCTGCAGTTGTGAGAATTGGTTTGGGTGTGCTACGAACCGTTGACAGTTGTTGTCGAATGATAGCTTGTTCTTCCTCGCGGGTAGGGTATTTTATGACAACTTTTAGCATGAATCGATCTACTTGAGCTTCAGGTAAAGGGTAAGTTCCTTCTTGTTCAATCGGATTCATTGTTGCGAGCACTAAAAACGGGTCGGGTAATTTAAAAGTTTCGTCACCTATGGTTACTTGACGTTCCTGCATAGCTTCCAATAATGCACTTTGTACTTTTGCAGGTGCGCGGTTGATTTCATCGGCTAAAACAAAATTTGCAAATACCGGTCCTTTTCGAACCGTAAAGGAATCTTTTTTCTGGTTGTAAATCATTGTTCCGACTAAATCGGCAGGAAGTAAGTCGGGGGTAAATTGTATACGACTAAACGCAGCATCAATTGTGGACGCGAGTGATTTTACGGCTAACGTTTTAGCGAGACCAGGAACACCTTCAAGGAGTATATGTCCATTTGAAAGTAGTGCGATTAATAATCGCTCAATCATTGTTTTTTGACCCACTATAACGTGGTCCAGCTCGGTATTAATTTTATCAACGAAAGAACTTTCTTGTTTTATTCTTTCGTTTAGTTCGTTTCTATCTGTTTCTGCTGTCGTCATAGAATTAGTTTTCGGTATTTTTTCAAAGATAAACTCATCTTTTATTGTTTTTCATTTTTAATTCAAAAATTATTACAATTTCTTGCTGTGAATTCTATAAGGTTTTGATGTTTAACAATGGAAAGTTTAGGTCTGTCTTCCTAATCTGAAAATTCCCATAACTAGCCCTGATTGCAGCGAAAAACCCACAGCCGTACACACTAGGCGAGGATTTGTAGCGAAAAGCAGGAAGGATTACCTATTCTATTATTGGTTCCTGCTTCCGTTCACAAAATAATTAATTTTTTTGGTCAAGACTATTATCTTTTTGGCAACATCTATAAGCTCTTTTCTATAACTTTGTGCGTGGAAATTCCCTTGCTTCATCGCTATTTTCTTCGACTTTCTTACAATGGAACAGAATATTCGGGTTGGCAATTTCAGCGCAACTCGATTACGATTCAACAGATCATAAATGAAAAAATGAGTTTGTTGTTGCGTGAGCACATTGAGGTGACGGGTTGTGGTAGAACCGATGCGGGTGTACATGCAAGCAAATTTTATGCTCATTTCATGAGTTTAAAAGATGATTTGGACACCGATGCTAAAGTTTTATTTCGTTTGAATAAAATTCTCCCCTACGCAATTGCCATTCAAAAAATTACCAAAGTTCCTGAAAAAGCACATGCGCGATTCCATGCCTACTCGCGTACTTATGAATACCATATATGTAGCGTGAAAGATCCTTTTGGTCCGTATTTGCATTGGGAATTAACAGATTTATTAAATATTGATTTGATGAATGAAGGTGCAAAAATTTTATTGGAATACGATGATTTTATTGCTTTTAGTAAAACGAGTGATGTAAAAACAACAATTTGCAAATTGACGCAGGCGGAGTGGAAAATAAAAATAGGGGAGGAGGGCACTGCGCAAGAGGGTAAGGCGATCGGATATGTATTTACGATTACTTCAAACCGATTTTTAAGAAACATGGTTCGTGCCATTGTTGGGACTTTGGTGGATGTTGGTCGTGGAAAAATTTCTTTGACTGATGTGCACAGAATTGTTGAATCGAAAGAACGTTCGCAAGCAGGTACTTCGGTACCGGCACAGGGGCTTTTTTTAAAAGAAGTTTTATACCCTAAGGAATTTAATTTATAATTAATTATTTGCAATTCATAATTGCAAAAAGAAATTTATTCAGCATGAGTGAAGTATCAGGAAAAACATTTGATTGGAAATTACTAAGTAGGATTTTGAGGTATACGCGTCCTTATAAAAGGTTGTTTCTTCTTGCAATTTCGTTAACTGTAATGCTTTCTTTTGTTTCTGTTGTCAGACCATTATTGATTCGTTATACCATGAATAATTTTGTTCATGCAAGCGGTTCTCCAACGGATGCTGCATACCTACACCAACAATTATTTCTTTTTTGTAGCTTGATAATTTTAATGTTAGTGGTTGAATCGGTTTTTCAATTTGTAAATGGTTACAGTGCCAGTTTATTAGGACAGCGTGTTGTAAGAGATTTGCGTTTGCAGACGCACAAAAAAATAGTTCAATTTAAATCGCGTTATTTTGATCAAACACCTATTGGCATGTTGGTTACGCGCGTTGTTTCCGATATTGAAGCAATCAATGATGTTTTTTCACAAGGGTTTATTGTTATTGCTGGTGATTTGCTGACGATTGTGGTTTACTTGGTAGCGATGTTGTGTGTAGATTGGAAAATCACTTTAGTTGTATTGACCACGCTTCCTGTTATGTTTTTTGCAACATGGTTATTCAAGAATGCGGTGAGGTCTTCTTTTACTGATGTCCGCAATCAGGTGTCACGCTTAAATACATTTGTTCAGGAACATATTTCTGGAATGAAAATAGTGCAAGTGTTTAATCGCGAAAAAATGGAGATGCAAAGTTTTCGTGCTATTAACGGAAAACATCGCGATGCAAATGTTCGTTCGGTACTTTATTATTCCATATTTTTTCCAGTGGTGGAGTTGCTTGTATCGGTTTCACTTGGACTTTTAGTTTGGTATGGAGGGATTCAGATTTTTAATCATTCTGCAAATGCTGGTGACGTAACTTTTTTTGTATTGTTGATTAATAATTTTTTTAGGCCAATTCGAATGTTGGCTGACCGAATCAATACACTTCAGATGGGAATGGTTTCAATGGAACGTGTTTTTAAGGTGTTGGACACCGATTCGGTTATTGAAAATAAAGGAAAGTTGAATGGCAATAATTTAAATGGGAATATTTCTTTTAAAAATGTTTGGTTTGCCTATAAAGATGAGGAGTATGTAATTAAAGGTATAACTTTTGAAGTAAAAGCTGGCGAGACGGTTGCCATTGTTGGTGCTACGGGTTCGGGTAAAAGCAGTATTGTGAATTTGATTTCGCGTTTGTATGAATTTAATAAGGGTGATTTAATTCTTGATGGAAGTTCGATTCGTGATTATGAATTGTCTTCATTAAGGAGTAATATAGGTTTGGTTTTGCAAGATGTATTTTTATTTTCCGATTCTATTCATAATAACATTACTTTAAATAATGCAACTATTAGCCGCACACAAGTTGAAGCTGCTGCCAAAGTAGTGGGTGTTCACGATTTTATTTCGCGTTTACCAGGAGGATATGATTTTGATGTTCGTGAACGAGGAGGAATGCTTTCGGTTGGTCAACGTCAATTGATTGCATTTATTCGTGCTTATGTTTACAATCCAAGAATTCTTATTTTAGATGAAGCTACTTCTTCCATAGATACAGAATCGGAATTATTAATTCAGTCAGCAACTGCGGCTTTAACAAAAGGCAGAACCTCTATTATTATTGCGCATCGCTTAGCAACAATTCAAGCTGCAAATAAAATTTTGGTAATTGATCATGGTGAAATTGTAGAAGCAGGCTCTCATCAGGAATTAATACAAAAGGACGGCCGCTACAAACGATTATTTGATTTGCAATTTAAGAATGAGGCATTTGTTGTTGAGACCCAAATGTAATTTTACCTATAACTTTTCTTTCAGATAGGAACCTGTCGAGGAGTTTTTGCTTTTTATCAAATCTTCTGGGGTTCCTTCAAAAACTAAATTTCCTCCCTCATCTCCTCCTTCTGGTCCAAGGTCAATGATCCAGTCGGCGCATTTTATAACCTCCATATTATGTTCAATAATCAAAATGGTATGCCCTTGCAAAATTAGTGCGTTGAATGCGTCAAGTAATTTTCTAATGTCATGAAAATGTAATCCTGTAGTAGGTTCATCGAAAATAAAAAGTGTTGGTTGTTGATTGTTCCCATGCATAAGGAATGAAGCCAATTTAATACGTTGCGCTTCGCCTCCGCTTAATGTACTTGATGCTTGTCCAAGGTGAACGTATCCTAAACCGGTATCCTGTAATGGTTTTAATTTTTGAAGAATTTTTTTTTCGTAAGTGCTTCCATCCGAAAAGAAATCAACAGCTTCATCGACCGTCATTTCTAAAATATCTGCAATATTTTTTTCTTTGTATTTAACTTCTAACGTTTCCTCTTTGAAACGACGCCCATTACAGCTTTCGCAAGTTAAATGTACATCAGACATGAATTGCATTTCTACCACTACCTCACCTTCACCTTCGCACACATCACAACGACCGGCATCCACATTAAATGAAAAATGGGAGGGTTTGTATCCACGCATTTTTGATAATGGTTGTTCTGCATACATTGCGCGAATTTCGTCGTATGCCTTAACATAGGTGACCGGATTAGATCGGGAGGATTTACCAATCGGATTTTGGTCTACAAATTCAACACTTGTTAGGTGGTGAAAATCTCCTTTTAATAAATCAAATTGGCCTGTTTGTTCGCCATATCCTCCAAGGTGTTTGTTAATTGCTGGATAAAGAATTCTTTTGACGAGTGTCGATTTTCCAGACCCGCTGACGCCTGTTACCACAGTCATTACATCTAATGGAAATTTTACATTTAGGTTTTTAAGGTTATTTTCTCTTGCTCCTAAAATTTCTATATATGATTTCCATTTGCGACGCTTATCTGGTATTGGAATTTTTTCGCGACCGGTTAGGTATTTTGCCGTTAAGCTTTCTGCGACCAGCAAATCGGTGTGTGTGCCAGTAAAAACTACCTCACCACCAAGTGTGCCTGCCATCGGACCCATGTCAACCATCACATCACTCGAGCGCATAATTTCTTCATCGTGTTCTACTACTATTACAGTGTTGCCAATGTCGCGTAAGGCGTGTAGTACACGAATTAGTCGTTCCGTATCGCGTGGATGTAAGCCGATGCTTGGTTCGTCAAGAATATACATGGAACCAACGAGGGAGCTTCCAAGTGAGGTAGCAAGATTTATTCTTTGCGATTCGCCACCTGATAGCGTGGAGGAGAGTCGGTTCATTGTTAAATATCCCAATCCAACATCAGCTAAAAAACGATAACGGTTGGTAATTTCTGTAATCAATCTTTTCGATACATTTTTTTCATGCTCATCAAGTTTTAATTCTGTGAAAAAATTTAATGCGTCTTTAACTTGCATTAACACAATGTCACTGATTGATTTTTCTGCAAATTTTACATAGTTTGCATCTTTTCGAAGTCGTGTTCCGCGACAATCTGGGCACATGGTTTTTCCTCGAAAGCGAGAAATCATCACTCGATACTGAATTTTATAGGCTTGTTGTTCCAGGTGTATGAAAAAATCATTTAATCCTTGAAAATGTTTGTTGCCTAGCCAAAGCAATTCTTTTTGAGTTGCTGAAAGTTCTAAATATGGCTTGTGAATGGGGAAATTAAATTTATAGGCATGAAGGATTAGTTTGTCTTTCCACTCAGACATTTTTTCTCCTTTCCAACATGCAATTGCTTCTTCGAAAATGGAAAGATTCTTGTTTGGAATAACTAAGTCGGGGTCAATTCCGATTACCGTTCCGAAACCTTCACACATTTTGCAAGCGCCAATAGGATTGTTAAAACTAAAAAAATGTACGCTAGGTTCTTCAAATTGTATTCCGTCGGCTTCAAACTTATTGGAAAAAAGAAGTCGCTTGGCTATAGCTAAATTCTTGTTTTCTCTTACAGACTTTTTAGCTACAGATTTTTTTGCTTTTACGAGTAAATCTGGTTTGTTCTCGACCGCTGTCCTTTGTCCTCCGTCATTTATTAATTCAGCAATCAAATTTCCAGCACCTTCGTAAAATGCTGTTTGTACGGAATCGGCTATTCTTGAGGAATTATCTTCATCATCAGGATTAATTGCGAAACGATCAACAACAATGCAAATCTCTTCATTTGTTGAAAGGGAGGAAATATTAATCTCATTTAATTTTAGGATTTCTCCTTTATACAATATTCTAGTAAATCCTTGCTGCAATAAAAGCCCGAGAACTTCTTTTAATGTTTTGTCTTTTTTTAATTCAATAGGAGCCAATACTAAAAGTTTTGTTCCTGCGGGTAAAGCAAGAATTTCATCCACCACATGAGTGACGGTATGTCTTTTAACTAGTTTTCCTGTAACAGGTGAATATGTTTTTCCTAATCGTGCGAAAAGTAATTTTAGATAATCATAGATCTCTGTTGATGTGCCAACTGTAGAGCGTGGATTGCGGGTATTTACTTTTTGTTCAATGGCAACAGCCGGAGAAATCCCTTTGATGTATTCCACTGCAGGTTTTTCAATTTTCCCAAGAAATTGTCGTGCATAAGAAGAAAGACTTTCAACGTAACGCCTTTGTCCTTCTGCAAATAAAGTATCAAATGCTAAAGAAGATTTACCAGAACCTGATAATCCAGTTATGACAATAAAACGATTTCTCGGAAGTACAAGGTCAACATTTTTAAGGTTGTGCATTTTCGCACCCTTAATAATGATGTATTGTTTTGGATTGTATGATTCGAGATTATAGGTCAATTTTGCTGCTTAAATAGATTGGTGCTTTTTTTAAGATTGCAAAATTACGGCTTAGAACTTGTTCTTTTACCTTTGTATAGTTATATTTGTGTTCAATATTAAGAAAACTAGGCTCAGCTAAGAAGTATTAGGTTTTTGAAACTTTTATTTTTTATGTGCGTTTAATTTCATAATAGCTTTAATTTTAATTTCATCCGGTCAACTATTGACCATAAAAACAGGAAAAAGTATAGCGCAAACCTCTACGTTTCACAATTGTCTTAAGTCGAAACAAACCAAAAGGAGGTTATTATGCGCAATGCTGAATTACAAGACCAAGAACTGGTCAGCCTGTACATCCAAGGGAATGAATCTTGTCTAGAAGATCTAATTACCCGCCACAAAAAGCGAGTTTTTTCATACATTATGATGATTGTACGCGATCGTCATTTGGCTGAAGATGTTTTTCAGGACACATTTATTAAAGTCATACAAACCTTAAAAAGAGGGACTTACAATGATGAAGGTAAATTTTTACCTTGGGTTTTGAGAATTGCCCATAATCTTATCATCGACCATTTTCGTCGTGTGAAACGCATGCCTGTTGTAAATGGTGGCGACGATTTTGATATTTTTTCTATACTTACTTTAAGTCAGATAAATGCAGAAGACAAGTTGACAAAAAAACAAATTCGTTCTGATGTTCGAAAGGCAATAGAGAATTTACCTATTGAACAAAGAGAGGTTTTGATAATGCGTTATTATATTGACATGAGCTTTAAGGAAATTGCAGACACTACTAATTGTAGTATTAATACTGCTTTAGGACGAATGCGCTATGCCTTAATAAACCTTAAAAAAATGTTAGAAAAACAAGATATTGCTTTATCTGCTTAGCATTGGTTGCATTTTACAGAGTTTTCGCTTTTGTCGGCAGAGATGTCTGAATTGAAGCGAATTCTCTTTTTTTGAAAGGTTGTACAATAATCTAAATAAACTGTCGTTTTAAAGCTATAAACCAAATTTATACTCTAAAATGATTAAAACATCTACTCTAAAAAGTATAAACCTCGAAATTGATAGTGAAGAACTTCTTTGCTTTTCAAATGAGGAGCACAACGAAGAACCTCGACAGCATGTTATTGACAATCTGTTACGTTTTTCAAGAGCGCTAGAAATTAAACCATCAAAGTTGGTAGGAACAATTGAAAGCGTTATGAATTAATAAATAATTATTCATTTAACCTTAACCTTAATCTTAATTGATTGAGGTTTTTTTTTGCTTTTACATGAAGAAATGAAGTTTATAAGAATCAATTCTATTAGAATTCATTTATCATTTAAAATCCGAGGTATCTTTGTAATACTTGTCTAACTACCTACTCAGTAAAACCTCTTATATAAAAGGATTACAATGCCAGAAGGCATTGTTTTTCTATAGGCATCATCCACAATTACGCGATCCTATTCCACCGGCTCGCCAAGCCACTTTCAATCGTGGGCATGAAGTTGGAAATTTAGCTCGTCATTTATTCCCTGGAGGAAAGGATGCCACCGAAAAAATTGATGGTAAAATGGCTAAGCCGGTTGAGCGTACCCAGGAATTAATTGCTGCTGGTATAAATGTTATTTATGAGGCAGCTTTTATTTTTGATGAGGTATTGGTTCTTGTCGATATTTTGGTGCGTGATGGAGAAAAGTGGAAGGCCTTTGAGGTGAAAAGTTCTTTGCGCTTGAGCAAGTCCTATTATCAGGATGCTGCCTTACAGTATTATGTTTTGAGTAATGCCGGCTTGACTATTTCTGATTTTTCATTAGTTCATTTGAATAGCGATTACGTGCTTTCAGGTGCTCTTGATTTGAATAAATTATTTTTGATTGTTTCAATATTGAAATTTGCTAAGGAAAAATTGCCGTCTATTATTGAAAATATAACTTCTCATAAAATTGTATTAAAAGGCAAAGACATTCCTGAAGTTGCGATTGGCGAGCAATGTTTTTCACCCTATGAGTGTGATTACCGCGGCCAATGTTGGAAACATTTACCCATTGGGAGTGTTTTTGAATTAACAGGAGTTAACCGTGCGGAACAAGCAAGGTTATTTAATGCAGGATACATAACTACGAATCTTGTACCCGAAACGGAGGCCTTGCCTTTACTTGCGCGTTTGCAAGTATTAACGAGTGAATCCAATGAAGTGGTTTGTGATAAAGAAAAAATAAAAATATTTTTAGAGACGCTTAGTGATGCAATTCTTTTTCTTGATATCGAAAATTTCCAACCTGCAATTCCAAAGTACCAAGGTACCAAGCCTTTTGCTGCTTTGCCGTTTGCGTATTCTATCCATGAAAGAAAGTCAAATGGTGATTTAATTTATCGTAGTTTTTTAGCTGAACCAGGCACTGATCCAAGAATAGAATTTATTCAAAGATTTCTTGACGACACCCAAGGCAATGCTATTATTTTGGTTTATGATGTGACGGCAGAACGAATGTCGATCAATTTATTGCGTCAACAGTTTCCCAGTTATGCTATTCAATTAGATCAAAGGCTGAAGCGCTTGCGTGATCTGATGCAACCATTTCAACAGGGCTGGTATCACCATCCTAAAATGAAAGGTTCAATTTCACTTAAAAGTGTTTTGCCCGCTCTTGTGCCTGAATTAAATTATAATAGTCTTGCCATTCAGAATGGAAGTCATGCTATGGCAATTTATGAAAAATTAGAAGATGTAGATTTATTTGCTCGTGCTGAAAAAATTACCGAGTTGGAAGCGTATTGTTATTTAGATACTTTGGCAATGGTGAGGGTATTTGAAGTGTTAGAAAAGTCAATAGCATGATTTTTATTTGAAACTATAATTGTTAAAAAACGATTTGCTAAAGAATTCCTATTTTTTATTTTTGTGCTTTGTAAATAAAAGGACTGTACACTTTGATCCTTGTTATCTTTGTGCTTTATGTTTTATCTATTGCGCTTTATTTTTATTCTATTTCTTTTTTCAGCGGTAAATAATCTGATTGCTCAGCAAAATTTTTCCGTCATTTCTGCGACTCGCACAGCTGTAGCACCAAAAATTGACGGCATTCCTACTGATTCTGTTTGGGTAAATACCGGTGTAGCATCTGAATTTACTCAGCTGCAGCCCAACCCTAACTTTTTGTCGACACAAAAAACCGAAGTTCGAATTCTGTATGATGATCAAGGTATCTATATTTTAGCAAGCTTATTTGATACTGCGTCAGATAGTATTTTAAGGCAGATGGGACCCCGTGACGAGTTTAATAATAACACGGATGCATTTGGGATTTTTTTTGATACGTATCACGATCGACGAAATGCTTTCTTTTTTGGCGTAACTGCTGCAGGTGTTCAAACGGATGCCCATTATACTGTTGATAAAGGGGATTTAAGTTTGAATTCTGTTTGGTTCAGTAAAGTTTCTATTACAGAAAGCGGATGGTTTGTGGAAATCAAAATTCCATACCAATCTTTACGTTTTCCTAAAACTGAATTACAAAAGTGGGGAGTTAATTTTCAACGTAATATAAAACGGAATCGGGAGGTTGCTTATTGGAATAGTGTTGATCCGAATATACTTGGGATCATCAACCAGTCTGGCGATTTAATTGGTATAAAAAATATTGTTTCACCACTTCGTCTTACTTTGTTGCCTTATATTTCTGGTTATGCAGAAAATTATAATAAACAGAATGCAAATTCATTGAATGGAGGCCTTGATTTGAAATATGGCATCAATGAAAGTTTTACACTTGATATGACTTTGATTCCTGATTTTGGTCAAACGTTAAGTGATAATGTGGTTTTAAATCTTTCGCCGGTAGAGGTAAAATTTGATGAACGAAGGTATTTTTTTACCGAGGGAACTGCGTTGTTTGCAAAGAATGATCTTTTTTATTCTCGTCGAGTAGGGGCCGCACCTTTAGGGTACGCTTCAGCTGCAGGTCAGCTTGCTCCGAACGAAGAACTTTTATCAAATCCTTCTGTTACTCGTTTATACAACGCAATTAAATTAAGTGGGCGAAACGCTAATAAAGTAGGATTTGGATTTTTTAATGCAATAGCAGCGCCTTCTTTCGCAACAATAGAAGATTCAATTACAGGTGCAACTCGAGAATTTCAAACAAATCCTATCACCAATTATAATATTTTTGTGATTGATAAAATTTTTAAAAAAAACTCTTATATAGGTTTTTTAAATACGAGTATTGTTCGCTCGGGAAGTGCTCGTGATGCAACTGTGAGTAGTTTGCAGTTTAGGTTAGGCGATCAAAAAAATATTTTGGCTTTGGAAGGTTATGGTGATGTAAGTAATTCTTTAGACCCAGGAAGTTCTTCACTTGTTACTGGGTATCGGTATGCTTTTACGGCTGGAAAAGTTAGCGGTAGGTATACTGCTATTGGTCGTTATAAGGTCGTTTCCGATAAATTTAATCCCAATGACATGGGATACCTTGCTATGAATAATATTGTTAATTATGGTTTGGAGCAAAAATTTAATATTTATAAGCCCTTTTGGAAATTTGCCTCTTTCTATAATACTTTTGATATAGATTTAGGAAATTTATTTACGCCACGCCATTATACCTTTTTTACTTTTAGCGGAAAGCATTTTTTTACCACTCGAAAATGGTTTTCTTTTGGTTTCAATTGGTTGGCTATTCCAATTCATGCATATGATTATTTTGAAGCACGTGTACCAGGTAGATTTATTTTGTATCCTAAAAATGCACAGCTTGGAGGATTTATTTCTTCCGATTACAGAAAAAAGATTGCTATTGATGCCGGTTTGAGTTTTAGAAAATTTAATGAACGTAAAAGAACAATTTTTAGTTATTATTTTGCACCTCGTTTTAGGTTATCGGATAAATTGTTTTTTGTTTACCGATGGGATCATGAGCAGAAAGTGGATAATGTTGGTTTTGTAGCATATAGAAACGATTCGCTTTTTTTGGGAGTCCGTGATTTAATTACAGTGACAAATACGCTTACCGCAAATTATATTTTCACTACTAAGATGAGCTTATCAATGCGCGTACGGCATTATTGGTCGCAGGCTAATTACAAATCATATTTTTTATGTAATGAAAATGGTAAAGTGGAGGATGCTTACTATAATGGGAATGCGAATGTTAGTTTTAATGCTTTTAACATTGATTTGGTTTATACTTGGCAATTCACACCCGGTTCGGAATTAAGCTTGGTCTGGAAAAACGCTATTCTTACTCAAGATAATTTAATCAATGCAAATTATTTTGAAAATACACAATATGTTTTTAATACGCCACAGAGCAATAGCTTTTCAATAAAGTTAATTTGGTATTTAGATGCCGGGAATTGGTTCAAGAAATTGTAAGCAATATTTCTAATTTTATTGGAGTTCTATTTTATGTTGTTCATGCTTTGGTAGGTTATTCTTTTCTTCACTTCCATAAGTGAAAGACTTGTTGTCATTGTAATTTCTTTTGTAGTTCCTGGTAGTAAATCAAACCCATTAGTATTAAATTTTGTAGAACTATCGTCAATAGATAGAAATACATCTTTTGAAAGTTGCTCCGTGTAAAGTGATATTGTGTAAACTCCCTGTTTCATATTAACAGGTTTAATTGTGATTGTTAATTTTGGATTTTTTGGCAGTACTAGTGATTTGGTATTTTTAAAGTAATAATTTTCCGTTGCTGACATTCCGTTTTCAAAATTGAAATTTATATTCAGTACACCTGTTTCAGGTTTTAATACTTTAAATAATTTATTTTTGATAATTTCACTTGCAACAATTTTTGTTCCTTCTGCAATTGTATGTTGTGAAATGTCTTCTGTATTTATTAATTGTTCATTATCAAACGACATCCATTTGCATATTAATTTTCCAGTATGCTGAATGGTATCGTCATTAATTATATAGATATAAAGCGAATCTTCGTTTTCTATTGCCGAAATTAAAACAGGGGCATATAAAAATTTTAGTTCGTATTGTAATATTTTTGGTTGCTCATAATAATCTATGGTGGACCAAGAAGTTACTGGCCAGCAATCATTGAATTGCCAAAATAGGGTTCCCATACAGTAAGGCATTGCGCGTCGATGCGCTTTTATTGCTTTGGCAATGCCATCTCTTTGCATAATTTGAGAAACATAAACATAATCTGAAAAGACATTCGGTACACTATAATCACGTTCCATGTATTTAGTTATAGTTTCAAAACCTGTTGGGTGCTTTTGATGTGCTTTGACAACAGTACTTGTAAGGGAATTATTTTCATCTGGATTAAATAAATTGAAGGAGGATAAAGATGGAAGCGCTTGAAATCCATACTCACTTACAAATCGACCAACGTGATTGTCAAAACTTGAAAAAGGTTCGTTTCCCCACCAAACACCCCAATAGTGTACATCACCTATTTGATAGGCTTGCTTGCGTCCCCAACCTGTTGCAGGCGATGTAGTGACATAAGGAATTTCTTTACAGTTATTAGAAAGTATTTCTGGAATTAATATTTTGAAAAGTTGTTGGTAGTTGTTCCAAATTTGAGCGGAATCACTTTCAGAATAGTTAAATTCTTTTTGCCAACCCCAATTATTCCATCCTTCGTCAATTTCATTATTTCCACACCATATTGAAATACAAGGATGGCTCTGCAAACGTTTAATCGTATTTTCAATTTCTTTTGTCACAGTTGGTACCAAGACTGGTGGGTAGAGCGCGCACGCAAACATAAAGTCTTGCCAAACCATAATGCCAAGCGAATCGCAGAGGTTGTAAAAACGATCGTCTTCATATGCACCGCCTCCCCATACACGCAACATATTCATATTGGACTCTTGTACAGCGGTCAATAGTGTATTGTATTTTTTTGATGTGACACGTGGTAAAAAATTATCACATGGGATCCAATTAGCACCTTTTATAAAAATAGGTTTATTGTTTAATTTGAAAGTGAAGGAGGTACCATTTTTACTTGGGGTTTGGTCTAATTGAATTGTTCTAATTCCAGAACGTACCTTACGAATTATAATTTCTTCTTTGTATTTAAAGTTTAAAGTAAAATTATATAGGTTTGCTTTTCCCATGCCATTGCACCACCAAAGTTTAGGATGTGGAATTTTGAATTCAATATGAAAATAGTTATTTGTTGGTTTAGCATTATTTACAGCGCTGTATTTTATTCCGTCAGCATATATTTCAAAAATTATTCCTGAATTGAAGTTTAAACTGGATTGCCCATTTATTGATAGAAAAGCAGTGTCTCTTTTTACAGAATCAGTTTGTAGTACTAAATTAGAAATAGTTAATTCGTTTGTTCCTTCAATTCTTACTGCTTTCCAAATTCCACAAGTCACTAATCTTGGTCCCCAATCCCATCCAAATTGATATTGTGCTTTACGAATAAAAGCGCGATCGCCACCAGGTAAATTTTTGTATCTCGATTTGTTTTTATTTTTTTCTATTAATTCTGAAGCTGGATGAAAAGTAATTTCTAGTTTATTTTCATTTTTTCTTAAATATTTCCCAACATCAATTCTGCTTTCTAAAAACATGTTTTCAGATTGAAGGATTAGTGAATCGTTGAGTTTCACATCTGCATAGGTATCTAAACCTTCAACTATTATTATTTTATTTTTACATTTCCAAAGTTTTTCATCTACATTGAATGTAGTTGTGTAATTCCATTGTTTACTTTCAACCCATAGTACTTCTGATTCGTTTGTTCCAATAAAAGGGTCAGGAATTCTTTTGTTAGTTAGTAAATCTGTATGTACCGTTCCTGGAACAGTGGCTGGCAACCAATCGTTTTTACCTGCCTCTGAAAATTTCCAGTTAGCGTTTAAAAGTTGAATGATTTCTTGTGATTGTAAGTTGCAGAATGGAAGTACAGAGATATAAAAAGTAATGACGAAATAAAATAAAGATGTTGAATTAATTTCGAAACAATTTATTTTAATAACTGATTTTGAATTGCTTGTTGTTTTTTTATTAAAAACGATCATGGTGAAATCTTTTCTATTAATTTTTTAATGATAGCTGGATGTGGCAGCAGGTGTTCGCCAAATCCAAAGGAATTGTAAAGGGCTGTAATCCTTTTGGCAGAAGCGTGAAATTCAGTGCATCCTGTTTGCTTTAATAGCTCATTTATATTTTCAGGATTAATTCCTGCGCCTGCCATAATTATGATTCGGCCTTTTGATTTTTTATTCAATTCGGCAATTAAAGATTGCCCTTCTAGGGCTGATGTTTTTTGCCCGGACGTTAGTATTCGCTGTACACCGCACTTTATAAGAATTTCCATTCCGTTTTCAGGATCATGGCACAAATCAAATGCTCTATGAAATGTTACTGGAATTGGGCTAGCTGCTTTACAAAGTTGAGCCGTAGCAGCTGCATTAATCATAAAATTTGGATCAAGTATTCCGAAAACAATTCCATCAACACCGTATTTTTTACAATATTCAATGTCTGTTTTCATTATTTCTATTTCTGTTGGGCTGTAGCAGAAATCTCCACCTCTTGGCCTGATCATTACAAAGACAGGGCACTTCACATTATTTTTTACAAATTGTATGGTGCCAATTGAAGGCGTTAGTCCTCCCTCTGAATAGCCACTGCATAATTCAATTCGGTTAGCACCGGCATGATCGGCAATAATTGCGGCTTCAGATGAAAAAACGGCTATTTCGAGTAAAGCGTTCATATTATACGAAGATACAAATTAGCGCTTGTGTCCTTGTTATTGTTGTGCTGCTGGTACAACCTTTTTCGAATTGATCCTTTGTGCTCTGTGTTAATGTAATTGGTGTATTTTATTTATTTATTTTCGCGTCCTATTCTATCAATTAGATTAAAAGTTTATGCTTAAAGTAAGAAAATCGACAATAAAAGGTGCTGGACGAGGGTTATTTACTACGTCAAGAATTCGTAAGGAGGATGTAATTGTAGAGTACCTTGGTGAAAAATTAACTTGGAAACAATGTTTACGGCGATACAAAAATAATTCTCATGAATTAGTTTATGTTTTCTGTGTGACTGATGATAATTGCATCGATGCACATGCTACGCCAGATGCGCTTGCTCGATTTGCTAATGATTCGAATGGTACTGAATTTGGTAAACGGAAATTAAATAATGCTGAATATAGAATAATTAAGAAGCGACCTTATATAGTAGCCACAAAAGCAATTGGTCCTGGTTCGGAAATTTTGGTTAATTATGGTGATGAATATTGGGAGGCGATTTGGGAGAATACAGCGTTGGAACGTGCTAAAAAATTAAAATTGAGAAAAAAAACAGTCAAAAAATGAGGAGACTAAATATTATATCTATTTTTAGTTTACTTCAATTTCTGAAATAAAAAGCCAAGCGGGGTTTCCTTTTCCTGGAAAACCTGTTGGAATTGATTGATAAGAAGTGCCTATAATTTTTATATATCGCGCTTTACTTACACATTCATATTTTTTTCGTTCGATGCTATTTTTACTCATTGAAAGAGTAAATTTTTGACACCGTTCAGAACTGAAATTAATTCCGTCTGAGGATAGGAGTAGTGATGAAGTAGGTGTGTAAATCCAGCTATTGGGATCATTTAAAAAAGAAATAGCTATGGAATGAATTTCCATCTCTTTGCCTAAATCAATAGTGGCATCTAGTGTATCATTAGAAAAACCAAGCCATTCGGATCCAAGCCAAGGAATTCTCCCCGTTTTTCCATCCACTAATGTTAGACTTCCACCATAATTATAAGCTGTTGCTGGATTTTTTCTTAGCGTTACTGGTTTTCCAAAAGCTAAATTACTTTGGAAATGTTGTATGTAAAAATTACTTTTTTGTATTGTGCCTTCAAATACTGCTGCTTTTATTATTTCATTACCTGTTACTAAAATTGGGTCAGTATAGGCAGTAGAATTATAATTAATTTCTTTTCCTTCAAGCGTAAATAGAATCTTACCTTTTGGTGACAAAGTGCTAAGCGTTACATTTATTCCATTTTCAGCTCTTGCTGTTGTTGCTTTTACTTCGAAAATACTTTTGGAGTAATTAATTTTCATTCTATCATATAAATAAAAATGAGGCATTAATCGTTTTAGAAAAAAATCAAAGTCTTTAGTTGTGTTTTCAGCCCATCCAACTTCTGCTTCTGCTGCAATTCTTGGAAATAGCATATACTGAACTTGTTTAAAATCTGGAATATATTCTGTCCAAACGTTTGCTTGCAGCCCTAGAATATATTTTCTTTCTTCTACTTTTAAAATGGATGGTATTGGATTATATGCATACACATTTTCTAATGGTAAATATCCACCGATTGCCAATGGCTCGTTTTCATTTTGAGATTGGTAATGGTCGAAATAACAATAGGTCCCAGGGCTCATCACAACGTTGTGTTTTGCTTTTGCTGCTGCAATGCCTCCTTCTTCACCGCGCCATGACATGACAGCAGCGCCATCTGCTAATCCTCCTTCTAAAATTTCATCCCAACCAATTGCTTGTTTTCCTTTTTTTTGTAACATCGTTACAATTTTTTTGGTGAACCAACTTTGCAATTCGTTTTCATCTTTTAAATTATTTAATTTCATTACATTTTGACAATAAGTAGATTTTTCCCAACTTTCTTTTGGACATTCATCGCCTCCAATATGTATGTATTTACCTGGAAATAATGCGCAAACTTCTTGAAGCACATCGTCTAAAAAAGATAATGTTTTTTCTGATGGGCAAAGTACATCTTCAAAAACGCCCCATGTGTTTGCAACTTTGTAATCCTTTTGTGTGCAACCTAATTCGGGATAAGCCGCGAGCATGGCAAGTGCATGGCCAGGCATTTCAATTTCAGGAACGATGGTGATGTGTAATGAATCGGCAAATTTTATTATTTCTAGTATATCTAATTGAGTATAAAATCCTCCATAACGTAGTGTATCAAATTGTGGTTTAGTTTGCCCTTGGTGACCTATAATTGTTCCGTTTCGCCAAGCGCCAACTGAAGTGAGTTTAGGATATTTTTTAATTTCAATTCTCCATCCTTGGTCATCGGTTAAATGCCAATGAAATGTATTTAGCTTATAAAGTGCCATGTACTTTAAATAATCTTTTATATTTTCTTTGGTAAAAAAATGGCGTGACACATCAAGGTGAATTCCTCTCCAGCTAAATTGGGGTTGATCTGTTATCGTACACGCTGGAATTGAAAATGGTGAAATTGCATACATAGAACCTGTCGAAGGGCGGATGAGTTGGAATACAGATTGTAGTGCATATAATACGCCAGCTTGACCACCGTGAATGGTTATTCCTTCATACTTAATTTGGAGTTTATATCCTTCGTTTGGAAGGCCTGTGCTGTCTTGAGAAATATAAATAAAATTCTTTTCTGTTTTTGCAATTCCATATTGTACGGCAATTCCATATATAGCTTGCAGCTGATTTCTAAAAACATTTATTTCCTTACCGTACGATTTATTTTCAGTAAAAATAATTGTTTGTGAATTAATTGCAAATGCTCCATCTGTTGGAATGAGTTGAGCAGGCTTTGGTATAATTGGGAATCGGTTCGCGTCATATTGGGCGAAGGAACTGTTTACAGTAATTGTTAATAGGACACAAACTAAACTGTTAATAAATGATTTTTTTCTCTTTTTAATTGACATTTTTTTTGATTTGAAGTACATCAAATTTTCTTTCATAAAATTAAACATTTTCAAATGGCTCAATAATTAAACCTTCAATTCCAAGTAGAATTTCTATTTTCTCATCTCCAAAATCTAGTAGAATTACATTACTTTTAAAACAATTATCTCCTTCGTTAACTATTTCAATTGTGATGAGTTCTTTCCCAATGCATAATTCCCATAATGGATTCTCAGTGAAGTCTTCCGTTTTGTAGTCAATTTTTCCACCAAATTGATGCAGTAATAATAACTTGTTTTTTTCTGCATCGAAATCGAGAACTACAATTATTCCAGGTACTTTGTCTTCAGATGCTGAGAGAATCAGTTTTTGTTCACCTGTAAAAATCAACTCCAGCTTATCTAAAAACTCAAATGGATCATCGGCGACAAATTTGTTTTGCCAGATATGATAAATAACTGTTTTAAGGATTTTTTTTTCAGCTTTCCTTAATTCAATTAAATCTGCATTGTCGAAATAAGTAGCCACATTTAAAATTTAAATCTTGATCTTTATTATTGTTGTCTTTTATGCTGTGGAATAAATTATTTTAATGGGATTACTTATTTTATTTTTTTTGAATTTTTATTTGATTTAGGATTTACCACTGGTGCTGGGAGATCGATTACTGGAATAACAGTTGGATCTACCTTAGTTGATTTATGTACAAATTTCAATTCATCTACAATATTTTTACCCCCCATCAACTTCTCAATTATGAATAATACATAGCGAATGTCAACCGAAATTGTTCGTTGTAAATTTGGCTCGAATGCAATATCGCCGCTCATTGCCTCCCAGTTGCCGTCAAATGCAATTCCTACAATGTTACCATCTCCATCGATTACAGGGCTTCCAGAATTACCACCGGTGATGTCTAAGTTATGGATGAAACAAATAGGTAATTCTCCTTTTTTGTTTGCATAAGGACCGAAATCTTTATTTTCAATTAGCGAAGCTAATTTATCGGGCACTACGAATTCTGGATTGTTATTGTCACGTTTTTCCATAATACCTTCAGCGCTCGTATAATAGTTATATTGTACAGCATCTGCCGGCTTGTAATCGTGTACTACTCCATAGGTTAAACGCATGGTGCTATTTGCATCTGGAGCGTAAGCTTTTTCTGGATTCATTTCACGTAAGCCTGCAACAAAAGTTCGCATTCCTTTTGAAAATTTTTGTGCTGGATTTAAAGAGCGGAAATTCATAGCATGTAAACTGGAACTTGAAGCTGCAATAAAGGCCAAGTCTTTGTTAATCGTTTTAAGGTTTGGTTTTTTTATAAATTCTAATAAGCGATTTTTGTCGGTAAAAATTGATGTTTCAAATAATTTTGTAGCAAATGCATTTACATTTCCTTTGTATTTTTTATCCAAAATAGAGTGCCATGTCGGACGGTTTGTTGTTATTCGTTCACGATACAAATTAGTCAGATTTATAAATACAACTTTATCTGTATTAGCATCGTATTCTTTAAAGTATTCTTCTATTTCAGGTAGAAGATAAGCAAGTTCTTCATTGCGCTTGGTCTGGTCTGGTTTGTTTAGAATTTGAATTATTTCTTCGCTCATTCTCGAAGTAAAGTTCATAAATTCAGCACCGCTAATTCCAGTTAAGGAAGAGTAAGTAGAAGCTTTAACGAATGGATCCCATTCAGTATAGTAATCCTTAACTGTTTTCAAAACATCAGCATATTTTTGCTTGAGTTCAGGACTACTTGCGGCCCATTTATTGAAATCTTGCTCAATTTTTTCTTTATCACTTTTTACATCTAATCGTTTAAGGCCTCTTGTTTGACCAATGTAGTATTTCCAAGTATTGGCAGTAGATGCATATTTAGCTGCGTACATTAAACGAACTTGCGGGTCTTTGTCCATTACACTTTTCCATGAGTCTAGCTTTGTGCCAAAGCATTCAATTAATGCAGGGTTACGAATTTCTACGGCTTGCTCAATTCCATAAGAAGTTAGGTAGCGCGATGTACGACCAGGAAAGCCCATAATCATTGTAAAATCTCCTTGCTCCAATCCATCAATGTTTACGGGTAAAAAATGTTTAGGGGTGTAAGGAATGTTTTCTTTACTGTATGCAGCTGGTTCGTTATTTTTATCAGCATAAATTCGCAACATTGAGAAGTCGCCAGTGTGACGTGGCCACATCCAATTGTCAGTATCGCCACCGAATTTCCCAACGCTTTCTGGTGGATTTCCTACAAGGCGGATATCGCTGAATGTTTGATAAACCATAATGTAATACTCATTGCCATAGTAGAAAGATTTTACTTCTACTTCGTATTTACCATTTTCATTGTTTGCCGCAGCGATTTCTTTTGATTTAGCTGCTAAAGCTTTTTCTCTTTCAGCTTCTGTCATTTCAGCCTTAACAACTCCAAGCATGTCATTTGTAACGTTGTCAATTCTAACTAAGAAAGATATTTTGAAATTATTGATTGGGAGCTCTTCGTTCCTGCTTTTTGCGCAGAAACCATCTAATAATAAATTGTTATCAATTGTAGATAGTGTTTGAATTGCATCGTATCCACAGTGATGGTTAGTGAAGATGAGTCCTTTGTTACTTACTACTTCTCCTGTGCACATACCATAATTTAATCGAACTATGGCATCTTTAAGCGATGCATTATTAATACTATAAATTTCTTCTTTTGTTAGGTTGAGCCCAATGCCTTTCATTTCCGCTTCGTTCATTTTGTTTAACAAACTAACCAACCACATTCCCTCATTGGCATTCAAAAATGTTGAGGACATAAAAAAAACGATTGCAGTAATTTTGAATATATTTTTCATTTTTTTATAATTTTGATTTTTAAATAAATTTATTTTAATTTTTTATTGATTTTATGAATAACGATGCTAGGTTAATTTATGTACCTAAATAGGGATTAATAATAAAAATTCGAAGGTAAATATAATCTGCAAATTTTTGTAAGTTAATTCCTGTCGATAATTTATGTCTTTTGGTGTTTTTTCTTGGCTGCAGGGAAAAGTACATTATTAAGTATCAACCGGTAACCGGCAGAATTTGGGTAAAGTGATAAGTCAGTTGGTGGCTCTTCTACCCGGTGTTGGTAATCTTCCGGATCGTGGCCTGCATAAAATGTCCACATGCCTTTGCCAAAATCGCCGTGAATATACCTCGCTTCATTATTCGATTTGTTTTCTCCCATTATTAAAACGCCTGCTTTTATTTTTGTTTTTTCATAGCCAGCAGTCTGGCCCCAAAATCCTTTAATAAGATTCGAATGATCTTGACACAACATCGTTGGAACGGGATCCCATTTAGCAGAAAACTCGAATAGCGAAAAATAATCATTGGTTTCAGTAACACCTTTTTGTACTCTTGTTTCATAGGTGTCAATATCTGAAAATTCGTATTGTGTTGAATTTGTTTTAAGTTCAAAATTTGTAAAGGCGAAACAATTATTGAAATTCAATTTGGAATTCATATTCTGATCAAATCCATCTCCATCGTACATTCGATCACAAATATCTAATCCCTCAGCTGCAAGCGCAATGTCGTAGGAGTCAGTTGCAGAACACATGGCAAACATAAATCCTCCACCAGCAACAAATGCATTAAGTTTTTTTGCAACTGCCAGCTTCATTGTTGACACTTTTTTAAAACCTAGTTTGGAGGCCATCGCTTCATCAGTAGCTACTTGTATTTTATACCATGTAGCAGAATTAAATTGAAGCCAGAATCTGCCGTACTGTCCTGTAAAATCTTCGTGATGTAAATGAATCCAATCGTAACGAACGAGCGAATCTTGTAATATTTTTTCATCGTATAATACGCGGTAAGGTATTTCAGCATACTTCAACACTAGCGTTACGGCATCGTCCCAAGGCTGTTTGTCGGGTGGAGAATAAACAGCAATTTTTGGTGGCTTTTCTAATTTAATGGCATCCATATTTACATCTGGTGCAGAAATTTCTTCAAGAATAGCCGCCGCTCTTGCATCTGGCAAAGTCTCAAATGTTACGCCACGAATAATACATTCATTCTCGTAAGATTTATCATATTTTAATAAAAAACTGCCATCTCGATAATTCAACAGCCATTGGGCTTCACCACCTTTTTCAATTACCCAATATGTAATTCCATAGGCCTTTAGATGATCCTTTTGTTTTTCATCCATTGGAATTAATAAATAAGCGGCCCAAACAGGTTGAAATAATGCAAGGGTTAAAATAAGAATTAATAATCTGCTCATAAATTTATTTGAAATTACTGAATTTTAAATTCCAATAATATTCCTGAATGTTAGCTCAATTTTATAAAAATTAAGTGCTTGCTAAATTTAATATTAAAAAGGATCCTCTTCAATATCATTCAGTTTTGATCCACGAATTATATTCCCTGCACCAGGAGAATTAAAATCAGTATTCGGATTTAATCCTGCATTTGAATTGTATCCACCTTCTGGGTTTTCTGCATTGTTATCACTATCCATAAATTTCGCCAATCGTGCTACGAATTTCAAATTCACACTTCCAATTGCTCCATTTCGGTGTTTCGCAATAATAATTTCAGCAACACCTGCAGTATTATTACCATCTGCATCGGCAGTGAAATTATAATATTCTGGTCGGTGAATAAACATCACCATATCCGCATCTTGTTCAATCGCACCCGATTCACGTAAATCGGAAAGCTGTGGACGTTTATCGCCACCTCGAGTTTCCACCGCACGACTTAATTGCGAAAGTGCTATTACAGGAATTTTTAATTCTTTAGCAATGCTTTTTAAAGAACGTGAAATAGTTGAAATTTCCTGCTCTCTATTTCCATTCCGATTGTGTTCACCTCCAGTTGTCATCAACTGTAAATAATCTACTACAACCAATTGAATGTCATGTTGAGCTTTCAATCGCCTACATTTTGCTCGTAATTCAAAGATGGAAAGGGCAGGTGTATCATCAATAAATATCGGTGCTTCAGATAGTTTGCCAATTTTTGCATTTAATTGTTGGAGTTCATAATTTTCCAACTGTCCTTTTTTTAATTTTTCCGCATCTAATTCGGATTCAGCTGAAATGAGTCGTTGTACCAACTGCACAGAGGCCATCTCCAAAGAAAACACAGCTACTGGTTTAGCGAAATCAACCGCTGCATTACGAGCTAATGATAATACAAAAGCTGTTTTTCCCATGGCAGGGCGTGCAGCAATAATCACAAGTTCTGAATTTTGCCAGCCAGATGTAATTCTATCTAGCGCAGTGAAGCCACTTGGAATTCCTGTAATCCCACTTTTTTGATCGCGCGCCAACTCAATTTGCTTCATGGCTTCGCTGATAAGCGTACTCATCTTATCGTAATTTTTACGAATGTTTCCTTCCACAACAGAAAATAAACTTCGTTCGGCTTGGTCTAAAAGGTCAAATACATCTGCTGTATCTTCATATGCATTTCTAATTGTTTCACTTGAAATTTGAATAAGTTCACGTTGAATATATTTTTGGGAAATAATTCTTGCATGAAATTCTACGTTCGCAGCCGATGCAACTCTGTTCGTAAGCTGTGAAATGTAATAAGCACCGCCTACTATTTCAAGCTCGCCTGTTCGTTTCAATTCGTTTGTAACAGTTAGGATGTCAATGGGCTCTGATCGTTGGAAAAGGTTTTGTATTGCAGCAAAAATTCGGCTGTGCGACTCTTTATAAAAACTTTTAGGTAAAAGAATATCAATCACTGCAGTCAATGCATCTTTTTCAAGCATTAATGCTCCTAAAACAGCTTCTTCCAATTCCACAGCTTGTGGAGGTAATTTCCCAATTTCATATAGCTGCTGCGATACTTGAGCGAGGTGCGCAGGTTTGGCTCTCAGCACTCCATCTGTACGGCTTTTATTTTTCTTTTCTTCGGTACTCATAAAATTAAGGGTCTTTTTTTTGAAGGGTCATAAAAGTAAAAAAAATATCTTTTGAAAGGGTTAGAAATTTATTTTAAACCAATAAAGAGTTTTCCTTAAATATAAACGAGTTTTCAACATAAAACATAAACGAATCAGGGTTTGAGTTTTAGACTGTCATTAATTTTATAGGAATAATTGTTTTTTGCATGTTATTTCGTTTAAATAGGTGCTTATTAAGGGATAAAACCAATAATTAATCACATTAGTATTGACAAATTTACTTTGTACTTTTGTCCTAATCGAATTCCAATGTCAAACATAAAATTAGACGACAAAAGCTTTACTTCCTATATTTCTGAAGAAAAAATTAATGAGGTAATAAATCGTGTTGCTGCCTTAATTAATGCCGATTACAAGGATAAAAACCCTTTGTTTCTTGTTGTATTGAATGGTGCATTTATGTTTGCTGCTGATGTATTACGCGGTATTACAACGGAATGCCAAGTTTCTTTTGTGAAATTGAGTTCTTATACTGGAACTTCAAGTTCTGGAAAAGTTAAGGAGTTGGTTGGTATGAACGAAGACCTTGAAAATAGGCATGTAGTAGTGCTGGAAGACATCGTTGATTCAGGAACTACAATTGAGTATATTCTTGCAGATTTAGCAACCAAAAAGACAGCTTCTATAGCAGTAGCAACATTTCTTTTTAAGCCAGATGTATATAAAAAAGATTTTAAAATTCAGTATATTGGTTTAGAGATACCGAATCACTTTATTGTAGGTTATGGTCTTGATTATAATGGTTTTGGAAGAAATTTGAAGGACATTTATGTAGTAAAAAGTAATGATTAGCATTCCATTAAAGTTTCATTTTAATTACATTCAATTTTAACTTAGTATTTAACTCAATGCTTAATGTCGTTTTGTTTGGTCCACCAGGTGCGGGAAAAGGCACTCAATCTGAAAAGTTGATTGAAAAATATTTGCTTGTTCATCTATCTACCGGGGATATTTTCCGTTCAAATATTAAAGGTGCAACTGAGTTGGGAAAGCTTGCTAAAAGTTTCATGGATAAAGGTGAATTAGTTCCCGATTCGGTAACTATTAGTATGCTTGAGGATGTTGTAAACAAACAAATCAATCCTAAGGGTTTTATTTTTGATGGTTTTCCAAGAACTTCAGCACAGGCCGAATCGCTTGATGCTTTTCTTATCCAAAAAGGATGGAGAATTTCGGCAATGATTGCGTTAGAAGTGTCAGACGAAGAATTGAAAAAACGTTTGTTGCTAAGAGGTAAAGATTCAGGTCGTGCAGATGATGCAAATCCGGAGGTAATTCAAAATCGAATTAATATTTACAACCGTGATACCGCCCCACTTAAAAATTTTTATAAAGAACAGGGAAAATACCTTGGTGTTGAAGGACTTGGTACCATTGAAGATATTTTCGATCGACTTTGTAACGAGATAGATTTATTAAAATAAATCTCCAATCAAATAGGTATTAATAAATAAAAATGGCTGATTCTAATTTTGTTGATTACGTAAAAATTTGTTTAAAGTCTGGTAAGGGCGGAGCGGGATCCATTCATTTATTACGTACTGCTCAAACCGCTAAGGGAGGTCCTGATGGAGGAGATGGTGGGCGTGGTGGTCACATTATTCTTCGTGGAAATAAAAATGTATGGACCTTAATTCATTTGAAATATAGGAAGCATGTTATTGCAGCTGAAGGCGAGAAGGGTGGCAAATCGAATAGTACAGGTGCAAGTGGAAAAGACGAATACCTTGATGTTCCGCTGGGTACTATTGCACGTGATTTTGAAAGTGGGGAATTGATTTGTGAAATTAATGACGATGGTCAAGAATTCAAAATTGTTAAGGGAGGACAAGGAGGTAAAGGGAATTCTTTTTTTGCTACGCCAACGAATCAAACTCCAAGGCATGCTCAACCAGGTGGCGATTCAATTGAAGAATGGAAAATTCTTGAATTGAAATTATTAGCCGATGTGGGATTAGTAGGATTTCCGAATGCAGGAAAATCTACATTGCTCTCAGTTGTTTCGGCTGCAAAGCCAGAAATTGCAAATTATCCATTTACTACGTTGGTTCCTAATTTAGGAATTGTAAAATATCGTGATGATCGTTCTTTTGTGATGGCAGATATTCCAGGAATTATTGAAGGAGCTGCATCAGGAAAAGGTTTGGGAGTTCGTTTTCTGCGCCACATTGAACGAAATTCAGTATTGTTATTTCTTGTTCCTGCAGACAGTAACGATATTGTTGCGGATTATAAAATTTTGTTAAATGAATTAGAAGAGTATAATCCAGAATTATTACATAAAAAAAGAATGCTTGGAATTTCGAAAGCCGATATGTTGGATGAGGAATTATTTGATGCTTTGAAAAAAGAGGTTGATAAAAAATTCACCAAAAAGTTCAAAATCCCGTATGTAATTTTTTCATCTCATTCTGGTAAAAATCTTCAAAAATTAAAAGATGAGTTGTGGATTCTAATGAATGAAATAGATTTCCATTAAGGCATTCGTTTATTTTACGCAATATTTTTTTATTCAAATAGTGAAAGTTGTGGTGTATTTGGCCATCCGCCTTCCATTCGAAGTAGCCAATCTTGACGAAATTGTCCCCCTTCGTATTTTGCAAGTCCTCCATCATTTCCTATTACTCGGTGCGAAGGAATAATAAGTGAAATTTTATTTTTACAAACAGCAGCAAGTGCGGATTGAAAAGTATTGAGGTGGCCTACACGTTTTGCAAGTTCGAGGTACTTAATGGTTTCTCCAAAAGGAATTTTGCACAGTTCGGTCCATATTTTTTCTTGAAATGGTGTTCCTTTTCTTTCAATTGCTAAATCAAATATTTTTCTTGACCCAGCAAAATATTCCTGAAACTGATTCGCAGCTTTGAATAAAAGTAGCGGTGTTTTGTCTGCTGTTGGGGTGGGGGGCTTCGTGAAAAAAATTACAGAAGAAATAATTGCTGCTGTTCCTGTAATTTCAATAAATCCAATTGGTGAATCAATGACAATAGAAGACATAATCAAATATAATCAATGCTAATGTTAAAAGCTTTTAATTGACCTATTGAACCAAAATGGAAATAGTTTCTTCAATTAATTGATTGCTGTCGATTGGAACTACACCAACGCTTTCACAAACTAATCCTCCTGCTATATTGGATATTTCTGCAATCATTTCAGGTTTTAATCCTGCTGCAAGGGCTAATGCAGCAACACTTACCACGGTATCACCCGCTCCCGAAACGTCAGAAATATTGCGGTAGTGCGCTGGTAATCTTTTTTTAACATGTCGCCCATGAATATAAATTCCGTGTTCAGATAGCGTAATCATTGCAAGATCAATTTTAAGTTTTGATTTCAGCATGTCAACTGCTTTTGCTAATTCTTTTTCACTGCTTTGGTCAAAATCAAGTTTTAAGCCTTCTTTTAACTCTTTAAGGTTTGGCTTAAACAATGTTGCACCGTGGTAACACATGAAATGTTTTTTCTTTGGGTCAACCACAACTGGCACACTTAGTTTTTTTGCTCGACGTAATACGTCCTTAATTAAAGGTTCTGTAATTAGTCCTTTGTTGTAATCTTCAAAAATAATTACATCAATTTTTTGTGTTTCGATGAGGTAGGTGATACTTTGAAGAAATAAATTGGTTTCGTGTTCGGTAATATCAGAATCAATTTCTTCATCAATCCGTAGTAGATGACTCGTATTGCCAAGAACCCTTGTTTTGATTGTTGTAATTCGATCTCTACTTTTAAGAATCCCTTTTACACTTAGTTTTTCTTTCTCCATCATTTCTAAGAAATGTTTTCCCGCACTATCCACGCCAATTACAGAACACAAAACTGGCGTAGCACCTAATGCTTTTACATTTAAAGCAACGTTTGCTGCGCCTCCAAGCCGTTGTTCTTTACGTACGACTGATACGATAGGCACAGGTGCTTCTGGTGAAATTCGAGAGACTTTTCCCCATACATAATTATCGATCATTACGTCACCAATAATTAGTACACGAAGTTTTATAAAACTATCAAAAATTTGCTTTATTGATTTCGAAGTGTGCTTTGCCAATTTAGTTGAATTTTTGTAAAAGTATGAAAAATTGAGTTGGTGCTTTAGGGCTATAATAGAATTTAATACTTTGTTGTTGTTAAAAAAAAACGGGAATCTTGAAAAGACTCCCGTTTTTTTTAAGATTTTATTTAATTAATCAGCTTCTTCAATCATTTTGAATGGCACTGCAATTATTGCTTGATAATCTTCGCCTGCTTCGAGCATGTCTTCATCGTCTTGCTCGTAATGCCAGTTGATGATAGTTGCATTTCCTGCTTTATGTATTGCTTCTAGTTTTTTGAAAATATCAAGAATACATTTTGACGAACTTGTGTTAAAATATTCAAGTTGAATTTTAACATTAGTATTTGCTTGGGGCTTTGCCGCATAGCGATCCAAAAGTTCTACTATTGGCTTGTAGAATTCGATTGAGTTTTCAGGGATAGAACGCCCCTTGATTTCAAGATGACCTGTTGCTATATCGAAATTTATAGTTGGTGTTTTTGGAGTTCCCTCAATTGTGATGCCTTCCATAGTTATGTTATTTATTGTTTTGTTTTTATTGTGGAGTTATCTTAATATTTAAACTGAAAAATGAATACATGTCATCAATGGGCATAAAATTGTATTTCAATTTTTGACCAGTTTTACGTGCAATGTCAATCATACCTAAGCCACCACCACCTTTTGCAGACATTTGACCGTTATTGAGCACAGCCTTATAATAATCTTTCAGTTCTTCTTTTGAAAGTTTATTTATTTCGTCTAATCGAGTTTGCAATACTTCTACATTTTTTGAAAGAATGTAATTACCCGTTACAATATTATACTCATTATCCATTTTACCTATCATAAAAATAGCAGAACGAATATTCTCACCAGTTCCGGTTGTAATAGATATTCCATTTAATGATCGTGGAATTTCGTCCATGTGATGGTAAAGGTTTTGCAAACATTCAACCAGCACATTATAAACCTTCTTCTTCGTCTTTGGTTGCTCTTGCATGGTGTCTAACTTAGACTCCATTATTTGTAATATAGATGTAAGTAACTCTGCAGTTATATCGCCTTTAAAGGAGAGCATAATATTATTACGCTCCATCTTATCGTAAAAATCGTATATGTCAACCATTTTTAATATTCCGGGCTACTCTAGATTAGCAATTATACAAATATAGCGTGACTTTTCGGATTTCCAAACAAATGTTTAAACAAGCAATTATTATCGAATTTTTAAGTTCGTTAGTCTTGCTTTATATTCTTAATTCCCAAATGAATTTCGTTTTTATTCTTCAGGAGGTAGTACCTTTGTCCGTAATGAAATCCGAAATAGTTAATAGGTGTTGGTTTGAAAGCTGGTTTGATAGCCATTATTACCATTTGTTATATGGCAATCGGAATGAAAAGGAAGCTGAAAATTTTATTAAACTTCTCACTGATTTTTTGAAACCCACAGTAGGAGCACCTGCTCTTGATCTGGGATGTGGAAAAGGTCGACATGCTATTGCTTTGCATAAAAATGGTTTTAAAGTAACTGGTATTGACCTTTCCAGTAAAAGTATTGAGGAAGCAAGCCGAAGTAATTTACATGAAATTTCTTTCTTTGTTCACGATATGCGATTGCCGTTTAAGGAGAATTTTTTTGATTATGTTTTCAATCTTTTTACAAGCTTCGGTTATTTTGATTTAAATCATGAAAACACCGAGGTATTAAAAGCGGTTCACACGGGCTTGAAAAATAACGGTACTTTGGTTATTGATTTTTTGAATGCTACACTTGTGGAACAAACAATTGAAACCCATCGAGAAGGAAACGTAGTGGTCGAGGGAGTTAAGTTTAATTGGAAAAAAAGAATTGAGAATGGATATGTCATTAAGGATATTTCTTTTACTGATGATAACAAGCCATTCCAATTTACTGAAAAAGTGCAATTATTGACATTGAATGATTTTAGAGAACTGCTTGATCCTTTTTTTGAAATAGAAAATATTTTCGGCGATTATTTGCTTAATAAGTTTGACGAAAATCAATCTCCTCGCTTAATTTTAATTGTAAGAAAAAAATAAAAATGATTTTATTTACTTACGGTCTGATTGCTTTTGTTTCTGTTCTACTAAGTGGAGCAGTGTTGCTTCTTGTACAAATTCCTCGTACACCAATGCGTTTATTACTTGCATTCAGCGGCTCATTTTTATTCGCTATCAGTATGCTTCATCTTATTCCTGAATTATTTGCAACGAACACGCCAAATATAGGGATGTGGATTCTTTTGGGTTTTCTCATTCAGTTATTATTAGAATATTTGTCGGAAGGAATGGAGCATGGGCACTTGCATACCCATGGTAAAGACGACGAGCATTTACATCATAAAAAAAGCATTCCATATAGTGTAATGATTGGTCTTTGTCTCCACTCTTTACTCGAAGGTATGCCCTTAGGAATAGAAGATGGGAACTCCAAAATATTTCCTCCATTTCTTACCGGTATTGTTTTGCATAATATACCAATTGCGATAACATTCATGGGTTTACTAATTCATCTGGGACATTCTAAATTAAAAGCGTTTTTGCTGATTGGTATTTTTGCATTGATGACACCTTTAGGGTTATTGATTAGTCATTTTATTGGCCAGCAGTTGCAAGGGGATTTACAACCATATTTTGCTGCCGTTACGGGTGTTGTTGTGGGAATATTTTTACATATTTCAACAACCATACTTTTTGAAAGTACAGAGAATCATCGATTTAATGGATTGAAATTTTTAACAATCCTATTGGGAGTTTTTGTAGCTTGGTTATTCATTAAATAAATTTTATAATTGGAAAATTTAGAAGAAAATAGTGTAGAAAATGACACCGCGCTTCCAGCGGGAGATTTTCGAATGGTTGCAAAAACAATGCAAGGTTTAGAAGGTGTGCTTGCAATTGAACTTTCGAAAATTGGAGCTCGGGATGTTAAAGAACATAAACGTGCGGTAAGTTTTGTTGGCGATAATGGAACGATGTACAAAGCAAATTATTTGTTACGAACGGCATTGCGTATTCTAAAACCTGTGGCAAAATTTAATGCACGTAATGAAAAAGATTTTTACGATGGAATCTATGGAATGGATTGGAGTTTAATGTTGAAGCCGGAAGATACGCTTGCTGTTGATTGTACGTTGAACACTGAAATCTTTAATCATTCTTATTATATCGCACAAAAAACAAAGGATGCAATTGTAGATCAATTTAGAACCAAATTTGGAAAAAGACCTTCAGTAGATACGGATTTTCCAACGTTGCGAATTAATGTTCATGTAACCCGTGAAGAGGTTACCGTTTCACTCGATAGCTCAGGCTATTCTTTGCACAAGCGTGGTTATCGCGAAGATGCGGGTAAGGCACCAATGAATGAAGTGCTTGCCGCTGGAATTATTTTATTAAGCGAGTGGCACCCGAGTCAGCGTTTAATTGATCCTATGACTGGTTCTGGTACAATTGCAATTGAAGCTGCAATGATTGGAAGTCATATTCCTCCTGGAGTATTTAGGGATAAATTTGGTTTTGAAAACTGGAATGATTTTGATTCTTCGGTGTGGGAAAAAATTACAGAAAGTGCAATTAATAAAATCAGTAATGAAACATTAGCTATTACTGGAATTGAAATTTCTCCCCCAATGATTTCAAAAGCAAGAGAAAATATTACAAGGGCAAAAGTGGAGGATTTGATTCACACAGTTTGCTCTGATTTTTTTGAATGGACTCCTCCAGAGGGGAAAGGCATACTAATTATGAATCCTCCTTATGGGGAACGTATGGAGCAAGATGATTCTTTGGCATTTTATAAGCAACTTGGCGATACCTTTAAGAAAAAATATGCTGGTTATGAGGCATGGCTAATTTCATCTAACCAAGATGCGCTTCGTGAAGTTGGTTTGCGCCCTTCAAGAAAAATTACGCTTTTCAATGGTCCTTTAGAATGTCGTTTGATGAAATATCAAATGTATGAGGGTACAAAGAAGATTCATAAATTAGAATCTGGGTATAAGAAACCTGATAAGAATCAAATTATACCTGAATGAAAACAATAGGAGTATTTACATCTGGAGGTGATTCCCCAGGAATGAATGCCTGCCTTCGTGCTGTTGTCCGTACCGCCCTTAATGAAGGAGTTTCTGTTTGTGGTATCCGCTATGGGTACGAGGGAATGATTGATGGAGATTTTGTTAATATGGATGCGCGTTCTGTAGCTAATATCATTCAACGCGGAGGAACGATTTTGAAAACTGCGAGAAGCAGTCGCTTTATGACTCAGGAGGGAATGCAGCAAGCGAAATTACAATTGGAAAAGCACAACATAGATGGTGTAATTGCAATTGGAGGTGATGGTACGTTTCGTGGTGCAGAAGCATTTTCAAAAATCTGTACTATTCCCTTTGTTGGTTGTCCTGGAACGATTGATAATGATTTAGTGGGTACTGATTTTACAATTGGATATGATACTGCGCTCAACACAGTTATTGATGCGGTCGATAAAATTCGTGATACTGCTGAATCTCATAATCGTGTTTTTATTGTTGAAGTAATGGGTCGCGATGCTGGTTTAATTGCACTTTACAGTGGAATTGGTTCTGGTGCTGAGGGTATATTAATTCCAGAAACAAAAAATGATTTGTCGGTACTTTTAAAAAGACTTGGCGAACACCAACGAATTAAAAATTCGAAAATTATTATTGTTGCTGAAGGTGACGAGGCAGGTGGCGCCTTTAAAGTAGAAAAAGCGGTGAAGGAAACTTATCCTCATCTTGATGTTCGCGTTTCAATCTTAGGTCATATCCAACGCGGTGGTTCGCCAACATGTATGGAACGTGTAAATGCTAGTCGAATGGGTTATTCGGCTGTTCAGGCATTGCAATCTGGTGAGCGTAATGTTATGGTTGGAATTGTAAACAGGCACATGCTACTTACTCCATTTACTTCAGCGGTAAAATACCATGCAGAACTTGATAGTGACTTATTGAATATGATTGATGTGTTGGCCCGCTGATGGTTAGCTGTGCGCCTTGAAAAAGAGCTACACTATATTTACCTAAACGACCAAGAATCTAAACCTAAACTTTCTATTTTCTCGAACATTGATTAAAAAGGTTATAAAAATTAAAAATAGTTTAGAAGGAAATTTTACGCTTTCTTCAGGATTGAATGTGCAAATTTACCCAACTATTCAAAAATTCAAAAAAACAGATTGGGGAAAGTTAATTCCTAAAGAAAGTTTTTTTCTTTCATGGGATTATTTGTTGGCATTTGAAAAACTAGAAGCACCAAATTTTAGGTTTCAATATGCAATTGTTTTAGAAAAAAACAGACCACTAGCAGCTTTTTATTTTCAGCTAATTTTTCTTTCGGAGTCAGAGATTTCCTATGTTTTGAAACCGCTTACTTCAATTTCGCCTAAAAATTGTATTGTAAATGAACTGCAGGATTGGTTTGTCAAACGCTGTCTTGAAAAAGATTTTCGGTTGTTAGTGTCTGGCAATAATTTTATAAGTGGAGAATATGGGATTGGGATTTCTCCAAATGCAGTTGTGAAAGAAGTTTTTGATGCGTTTGCAGATACCGTAAAACTTATTTCTAAAAATGACAAACGAGATGGCAAGATTTCTGCGATCTTGGTTAAAGATTATTTTGAAAACACTGCCGTCACTACTGCCGACCATTTGCAAAAAAAACGGTATCACCGTTTTTTAGTGGAGCCCGAAATGATAGTTGCTATTCAACCTGAATGGAAAAAATTTAATGATTACCTCCAAGCATTTTCAAAAAAATATAGAAATAGGGCAAATGTAGTTTTGAAGAAAACGAAAAGTTTGAATGAAATAGCATTGAATGTTGTTGAGTTAGAAAAAGTAGCTCCCGAAATTTATCAACTGTATAAAAATGTGTACGATCGTGCGAAGTTTAGGTTATCGATTTTACCAGCGAATTATTTTATAGAAATGAAGAAAGCATTTCCTGACACATTTCATATTTATATATATCAAATGGATGGAAAAGTAGTTGCCTTTCGATCTGAATTTCTTCTGTCAGCTCAACTCGAGGGTCATTTTATAGGTTTAGATTATGCTGTAAATGAATTTTACCCAATTTATCAAAGGATGCTTTATGATTTTATTCGGGATGGTATAGCCTTGGGCTATCAAAAAGTTTATTTAGGTCGCACCGCTGCAGTAATGAAATCTACAGTTGGAGCAGTAGCGCATGATTTGGTTTGTTATTTAAAATATAGAAATGGAATAGCCGGCCAAATCGCTCGTCCATTTATTGAATATTTGAAGCCCTCCATTGGTGTCATTAGGAATCCTTTTAAATAATTTAATTGTTTAATTCAATCCTTCAATTAGCCATTTTATTAATTCTCCTTTTTCTATTACATTAGTGCTCCAATTATTACAAGATTAGTTTTAAATTTTCAAAAACTTATGCCGAGTCGCATCGTTTTTATTTCAGTAATTACTTTTTTTTGCGTCTTTAAGTTGTTTGCACAGCAGGGAATACACGGTCCTAAGGTTGTTACTTCAGCTAATACAATTGTGAATGAATACACATCAATAACAGCTTATGTTCCTGCTGGAAGTACTACGTTACCTGTTGCGGCAAGTTCTCTAAATGCAAACAATAGATTTGCAGGTCCGCTTGTGCCTGGCGATTTGATAATGATTTATCAAGTTCAAGGAGCCATCATCAAAGATATTTGGAGCGCACCAAACCCTGACACCACCTGGGGAAAAATTGTTACTAGCGGTGATTATTATAGTACAGGGAGGTATGAGTTTCATCAAGTTTCCGCTGTTCCCAATTCAACTTCTATTGTTATCAATTGCGCCACAACTTATGACTATATTCCTAATGGCGCAACAGCTCGTAAGCCAATGGTGATTAGGGTTCCCCGTTATACTACATTAACAATTAATTCTGCTGGCGTTTTAACTTGTGATGATTGGGCTGGAACTCTTGGTGGTGTACTTGCTGTGGAAGTGCAAGGAAATACTGTAATAAATGCAGGTGGATTAATTGATTTGAATGGCAAAGGTTTTCGTGGAGGCTCTTTAGTTGGCGATAATAACACTCAATTTGGTTCCAATACGAATGCCTCAACAAATAGTTTTTTAGGGGCTGAAAAGGGTGAAGGTGTTGCCGGTTATCAAGCAGAGTATGATGCTTTTGGTGGCCGATATTGCAGAGCGCCAGGTGCAAATGGCGGCGGTGGTGGTTGTGCTCATAATGGTGGTGGCGGCGGTGGTGCAAATGGTCCTAATAGTTCAAGTAATTCTGCGTATTGGAGTGGAAATGGAATTCCTGACCAAACAACACCGGGATGGACTACAGCATGGAATCTTGAAGCACCAATGAATACAATGTCTCTTCGAACTTCGTTGAATTCAGCTGGAGGTGGACGAGGTGGTTACAGTTTTTCCTCAGCTAATTTAAATGCTTTAACTGTTGGTCCAAGCAATGCAAGTTGGGGCGGGGATTATCGAAATAGTTTGGCAACAGGTTTAGGCGGTCGTCCATTAGATTACAGTACAGGAAGATTATTTTTTGGGGGTGGCGGTGGTGCTGGTGATCAGAATAATTTAGGTGGCGGTGTTGGTGGAGATGGCGGTGGTTTATGTTATTTGATGGTTTTTGGTGGAATTGCTGGCAGTGGCACTATTTCAGCTAATGGCTTAAATGGCTTAAATGGCCAAGGTGGTACAGGTTTTATTACCGGCATTGACGGAGCTGGTGGAGGTGGAGCTGGTGGCGCTATAATATTAAATGCTGTTACTGGTGTTGCTAATACAATTACAGTTAATGCAAATGGAGGAAATGGTGGTAATCAAGTTATTAATTTGACCTTATCCACAAATGAAGGAGAGGGTCCTGGCGGTGGTGGTAGCGGTGGTTACATTGCAATATCATCCGGTACGCCAGTAAGAAATTCAAATGGCGGATTAAACGGGACAACGAATTCCGCAGGATTAACAGAATTTATTCCAAATGGAGCAACTAAAGGTTGCCCTGGAACTAATAACGCTACAATAACAAATTTTACAATAAACGTATCGAATATTACTATTTGTGTAAATAATTCAGTCACTCTTACTGCAACTTTGGGAGGTTCGCCACCAGCTAACACTACAATTTATTGGTATGCTGCTGCAGTTGGAGGGAACCCAATTTTTACTGGACCTTCATACACTACACCAGCACTTACCCTAAGCACTACGTATTGGGTTGCTACTTGTCCAGGTTGGTGGCGTGTTCCTTTAATTGTTACAGTGTCAACTGCTCCTACTGTTACAGCAAGTGCAAGTTTAAGCTCAATTTGTATTGGTAGTTCAACAACATTAACTGGTGCTGGTGCAATTACGTATACTTGGAATCCGGGAAATTTAGTTGGTGCTTCTGTTGTTGTTTCACCAGCCGTAACAACTACTTATACGGTAACGGGTACAGTTGTTTTAGGTTGTACGAACACTGCTACTATAACAATTACTGTAAATCCAATACCTACTGTTACCGCAGCTGCATCTCCAAGTCCAATTTGTAATGGTGGTTCTTCCACACTTACAGGTGTTGGCGCAACATCCTATGTTTGGAATCCTGGAAATATACCTGGGTCGCCAATTGTAATCTCACCAACGGCAACAACAACGTATACTGTAACGGGCACATCGTTGGGTTGTTCAAACACTGCTCAAGTAACTGTTGTTGTAAATGCTGGCCCAACTGTGACTGCAATTGCTGCACCTTCAGCAATATGTGCTGGCGGATCTAGTATTCTTACTGGAGGTGGAGCAGCAACTTATGTTTGGAATCCTGGAAATATAATTGGTGCCTCAATTACAGTTAGTCCATTAACAACCACTACTTATACCGTTACTGGCACAGCTTCTAATGGTTGTATAAACACACAACAAGTTACAGTTACAGTTAACCCACTTCCAGTTGTTACTGCAACGGCTACAAGCCCAATTATTTGTTTGGGAGCATCTACTGTACTTACCGGAGGTGGAGCCGCAACTTATGTTTGGAATCCTGGAAATATAATTGGCGCCTCAGTAACAGTAAGTCCAATAGCAACTACAACTTACACCGTAACCGGTACAGCTTCCAATGGTTGTGTAAATACACAACAAGTAACAGTTACTGTTAATCCTCTTCCTGTTGTTACCGCAACAGCTTCGAGTATCAGTATTTGCTTTGGAGGATCCGTTTCTTTAACCGGAGGAGGTGCCGCAACTTATGTTTGGAATCCGGGTAACATCAGTGGTTCTCCAATTTTAGTCTCACCTACAGCAACCACAACCTATACCGTAACAGGAACTGATGCTTTTGGTTGCACCAGCACTTCACAAGTGATTGTTGTTGTAAATTCATTACCATTGCCAACTGCAATAGCTACTCCATTATCAATTTGTATTGGACAAAGCGTTTCCCTTGTGGCAACTGGTGGTGTAACTTACACCTGGAATGGTGGAAATTTGATAAATGCAACAGGTGTTTCACAAACAGATTTTCCTAACACGACATCAACTTACAGTGTGAACGTGACAGACATTAATGGCTGTACAGCAACTGCACAGGTTACTGTAAACGTTAATCCATTGCCAATTGTAAATGCAGGTATAGATCAAACAATTTGTTCAGGAAACGCAGCAACAATTGTTGCATCAGGGGGTGGAACATATTTATGGAATGGCGGTTCATTAGTTAATATTCCTGGTGCTAGTCAAACTGTTTTACCCACAAATACTACAACCTATATTGTAAATGTTACCGATGTTAATGGATGTGTTAATTCAGACTCCGTTAATATTTTTGTGAATCCAAATCCGACAACTGCTGCCGGTCCCGATGTTTCTATTTGTCCAAATAGTTCTTGTCAACTTCTTGCAACTGGCGCTGTTAGTTATTTATGGAGTCCTTCATTGGGACTAAACTTTACAAACATTCCTAATCCAATTGCTAATCCATTGGTGACAACTGTTTATGTCGTTACAGGAACAAATTCCGCAGGTTGTACATTTAGTGATACAATTATTGTTACTGTTTCCAATATACTTTCAGTTTTTGCAGGAGTTGATGTTTCAATTTGTTCAGGCGACAGTGTGCTGCTAAGTACTTCTGGAGGTGTTTTCTATAGTTGGACACCTGCTATTTCTTTACAAACACCAGCAAGTTCATCTACCAACGCATTTCCTACCGCTACAACAACTTATACGGTTCAGGTCACTGATTCGAATAGTTGTTCAGGAATAGATTCTGTTACAGTTTTTGTCAACCCTGCAGTTTTTATTTCTGTTTCCGGCAACGCTTCAATTTGCGCAGGACAAGCTGCTACGCTAACTGCTAATCCAATTGGAGGAACAGCTCCTTATAACTTTAATTGGAGTAACAATTTAATAGGAGCAGGCCCACATCTTGTTGTTCCAATAACTACAACCACTTATACTGTTTCTGTAACTGATTCATTGGGATGCACTACGCCTTCGCAAAGTATTTTGGTAACGGTTAATCCGCTGCCAATTCTCGTCATTCAATCATTCTCTAATGTATCATGTTATAATGGTACTGATGGTACAGCAACAGTACTTGCTTCAGGTGGTAATCCTCCATTTACTTATGCTTGGACTCCTGTTGGTGGAAATGCTTCTACTGCGAGTGGATTGAATGCTGGTTTTTATACCGTTACTGTCACAAGTATTGATGGTTGTATTGAAACACAATCAGTAATTTTAACACAGCCAACAGCTATTTTGCTTACAAATGTGAGTGTTAATGAAAATTGCATCAATGCAGATGGAAGTGCGAGTGTTGCTGCTAGTGGTGGAAATCCAGGATATACTTATCTCTGGAGTAATTTATCGACGAATGATTCAATTACAAATTTAACTTCTGGAAATTATTCTGTTACAGTAACGGACGCGAATGGTTGCACAGCTTTAGCAAATGTTAGCGTTGGTAATTCAAGTACAGTCAATGCAGATGCGGGAATAGCTGTTACAATTATTGTAGGTCAAACCACGGTGTTAAACGGAACAGGTGGAGTAAATTATTCTTGGTCACCACCCTCCACATTAAGTTGCACAAATTGTCAAAATCCAGTTGCTTCACCAACCGTAACCACTACCTATACGGTAACAGTTTCCGATGCATTTGGTTGTTTTGAAACTGACACGGTTACTGTTTTTGTTGATATTTTATGTGGTGAATTATTTATTCCAAATGCATTTTCTCCAAATGGTGATAATGCAAATGATACTTTTTATGTTCGAGGTAATTGTATAAAATACATGGATTTTCAGATTTACAATCGTTGGGGTGAAAAGGTGTTTTATTCCAATGATCAAGCAAAGGGATGGGATGGCATTTGGCGTGGCGAACCTTGTGAATCAGCAACATTTACCTATTTTATGAGTGCTTTGCTTTTGGATGGATCATCGGTGAAAAAACAAGGAACAATTTCGTTAGTTAAATAAGTATGAAATGAAGGCTAAAAAACTTTATTTAATTGCAGCTTTAGTTTGTGTTTTAGGTTTAGATTTTTTGTCTGGGCAGGATGTTCATTTTTCTCAATTGACGGAGACACCTTTGTTACTTAATCCAGCCGAGGCGGGACTCATTCATAATTTTAGTGGAATTATAAATTTTAAGGACCAGTGGAAAAGTGTAAGTGGTAGCCCATTCAGAACTTTTAATGTGAGCGCAGATATGGCCTTTCTTAAAAAAAATAAAGGGACTCACCTTGGTGCAGGAATCAATATTTTTTCTGATAAAGCAGGTGTTGGCCAAATGGGAAACACTTTCGGTTCATTGCATCTCTCTGGTATTCTTGCAGTAAATAGTCGCAATTTAGTTTCTGTCGGACTTTATGGTGGCATGGGACAGCGAAGCTTGAATTATGATAAGCTTTATTGGGACAAGCAATATGACGGAATGACTTTCGACGCATCACGACCTACTTTCGAGCCTACAACTTTTGGGAATTACACCTATTCAGATTTTGGTCTTGGCCTTGCCTATTTTTATGGTAAGGATCATAAAACGATAAGTTCTAATAATGGGTTAAATTTTAATTTAGGACTTTCTCTACAGCATTTGAATCAACCTTTTTATAGCTTTTATGGTACTAGCGATCAAATTTTACCTATGAAGTTTGTTGCACATGGTAACGCTGCTATAGGATTACAAAATCAAAATCTGATTCTTGAGCCGAGTTATCTTGTTATGCTTCAAGGTGGAGGTCATGAAATTAATGCCGGTATGTTATTTAAATACGTCATGCAAGATGCCTCAGTTTATACTGGAAGGAAAAAAGTGGGTGCTTTTATTTTAGGCGGATATTACAGGTTGGGAGATGCTGTTGTACTGGCAACTGGTTATGAATTTTCTGGTTATCGCATTGGAATGAGCTACGATGTTAATTTATCCGATTTGAAAACGGCAAGTAAAACTCGTGGTGGATTCGAAATTTCACTTCGATTCACGTCAGCAAGTGCTAAGGGTTTATAAGTACAATTAAACTTATTTTAATATTTTTTGTACATTTTTTTGTAACCAAAGGACCTTGCATTTAGTAAAATCGACATGTTAATTTATAATTATCAATTGAGTTCTATTAGGTATATTAGGTGCATTTTCAATTATTAAAAATTGAGGTTTTTTTAGATTTGTTGACTTTGTTGAAATTTATTAACTTTATGGACTTAAGGGGCTTTAATTTTGGAGTTTATTCAAAGAGTTTGACCTTAATTTTGGTATTATTATTAAATGAAGCGGAAATTATTTTATTGTTTTTTATGTATTTTCCCCGCTTTGTTGGGTTTTCAAACCTCTTTTGAGGCGGATGCAAATGTGCGGATTAAGTCAGTATTTATTTATAATTTCACTCGTTACATCGATTGGCCTTCAGATTATAAAACAGGGAGCTTTGTAATTGCCTATTTTGGTAAAAGTTCTAAGGTTATTGCAGAATTAAATAAAATGGCATTATCAAAAACAGTTGGCACTCAAAAAATTGAAATTCGAATAGTTACCAAACTTTCTGAAATAGGTAAAGCTAATATCCTTTATGTAAGTCCTGACGTTGAAACACCGCTTGTTGACATTATCAAGACCACTAAAGGAAAATCGATTTTAGTTGTAACGGAGAGTATTGGTTTTGCAAAAAAAGGAGCTACAATAAATTTCGTAATTGTTGATAACAGACAAAAATTTGAATTGAACCAAGCGAATGCAGAAAAAAACCATCTTAAAGTAAGTTCATCTTTATTGGCCTTAGCAATACCAGTAACAAATTAACATACCATGGAAAAGTATAAATTATACAATCTTCGGTTTCTGTTTTTTCTACTACTAATTTTGATTTGTAGTCCG
>Ga0208960_1000047_pt1 | contig 58292 bp, 62 predicted proteins | sample GreLakmeON33MSRF_FD_187703 | JGI IMG/M metagenome (GOLD analysis project Ga0208960, IMG submission 187703) | Freshwater lentic microbial communities from great Laurentian Lakes, MI, USA - Great Lakes metaG ON33MSRF (SPAdes) | ecosystem: Environmental > Aquatic > Freshwater > Lake | place: Great... | reverse complement strand
TTGCTACGTCGGGATCTTCGACAAACGAAGGGAGGGTAAGACCAATTCTCACGGCACTAAATCGCGTGCCATCGCGGCCGCACCGACTAATCCCGCTTGGTCACCCAAGACTGCAGGCAAAATTTGAACTTCGGATCGATATTGTGAGCCCTCAATTTCTTCGGCCACAACGCTAGCAATTGGATTGAGTAAAACTTCTCCGAGAACAACTAAGCCCCCCGAGATTACAACCACACTCGGGTCAAAAAGATTTATCAACCCCGCTAAACCGACACCGACGGCACGAGTGAACTGAGTCCATATAGATTGAGCCACTTCGTCGCTTGTTGCTAAAGCTTGTACTACGTGATGACCAGTCAAAGAGTGGGCGTCACCATCAACTAAAGCTAATAATGCTGGAGCATTGCCCGCCGCGGCCTGCTCTTGAGCCATGCGGCCTAAGGCTGACCCCGAAGCCATTGCCTCCCAATGACCGCGGCCGCCACACGCACACAATGGGCCGGCCGGGTCGAACTGCCAATGACCAACCTCAGCAGCAAACCCATGGGCACCGCGATAAATCTGTCCCCCGACGATCACTCCGCCACCAATTCCGGTACCGAGGGTAATTACTAGTGCCGCGTCGTGCCCCTGCGCGGCGCCATGATTTACTTCGCCCCATGCCGCCGTGTTGGCATCGTTATCAACCACTACGGGATACTCCAAACGTTGAGCTAGGAGTGGTTGCAAGGGGACACCCGCAAACTCAGGAAGATTGGGAGCGTAATGAACAACCCCTTCGTAGTCAATCATTCCGGCGACGCCCACACCCACTGATTGAATCGTGTTGTTAGACCCCCACGCATTTATTTTCTGCACAATTATTTCAATCAATTCATCAGCAGTTCCTATAGACGACTGCTCATGAACTTCGATAACTGCGCCCGAGTAGTCAACTAGACCAATACGCAGATTGGTCCCCCCAAGATCGACGCCGACCGTTAGCCGATCGGTGGTTTGATTCACTCGGCGAGATCGAGGTGACGCACCGTATCGTCAGTCTTAGAGCTCGACGATTCGGGAGTTGATTCAGTCCGCAAGTCTTGCTGCTCGCGAATTGACTGATCAGCAGCATCAACGATGGTCTGGACAGCCAAGATCAGTTCTTGAGCAGCCTTGACTACGTGTTCGGCTACTTCGGGTCCAGCCTCAATGAGTGCATTTATAAGCGACTCGGTGGCTGAGGGCTTGGGCAGTTGGGTAGTTGGCTCTTCACTATCTTTAGAATCGGCAGCGACATCGTCCGAATGAGCAGAAACATCTTCGGTGACTTCTTCTTCTCTGAGTGGTTCGTTCATCGCTCAACTTCTTTCTTTAGTTCCTTAAGGGCTGTTCCCATAATTTTACTGGTTGCTCTCCTCTTCAATAAGCCGGGAAGAGGAATTGATAAGTCGACAACTAGATCGTAGGTCACTCGAGTACCCACTTCTTGAGCCTCAAAACCATAACGTCCATCAAGTTTTTTTAACCCATCGCCCTCAACTAGATGCCACGAAAAAGATTGGGGGAAATCGGCATAGTCGTACTCAAGGACATAGCGGACATTGCGCCCGAGACCGGCAGCACGAAACTCAACTCGGTTAGCTCGGCCAGAATTGTCGTAATCAAGCACCGAGACTTTTTTGATATCGCGAGCCCAATCGGGATAATGAGCAAAATCAGTAGAGACCTCGCGGCAGCGATCGGGCGAAGCTGATACCAAGATTTTCTCGTGGGCTTCTTCAGCCATGCGGGTTGTCCATAGGTCTATCGAACCAAGATTTTCATAAAAAGGCAAACCCGATAATTTCTCATCGAGGTTTTGTTCTAATCGCCTTATTGGGCTTAGGGGGGAAAGAGCCGTACCGGGCTCCTGCTAACCCCAAAAATCCCAATGTCAGCATAGGCACCATTACTCCAAACGGATCTGTTGAAGCCGATACGGCCGCCACTACCAGGCTCGTCAGCAATGCTGCCCACAAATTTTTTCGTAATACAAGAGCGGCTCCGCCCATGGTGAAAAAGAGACTAGCGACAACAATGTCGTCACCTCGAGCACTGCGCTGAACCGCGACGACAAATGCTGCCGACCAGACTAGAAGCGACAGAAAAAATAAAACGAGCGCTACCGTCACCGCTAATACCTTTATCGTCTCGACGCCAGCCGCTAAAGGAATTGCTGTAGCGGCAAAAACGGCAACGCTTAACCACGACGCCACCACAATCCCCTTTCCCGGCACGACTAACCTCTTGACCGAGATAAACCCGAAGTGTCTCCGGCCGCCAGCGGAGATAGCCGTTGCGCGAGGTGTTCGTAAGAAAACATTGCCTTCGCCCTAGCCCGGGCGGCTTGTCCCATTCGGTGACGCAAATCTGGATCTCCGATTAAGCGATCAATGGCCCCGCTCACCTCACTGACGGAATGAGGATCAACTACGAATCCAGATTCACCATCAGCAACTGCTTCGTGCGCTCCACCACTCCATCCGGCCACTGCGGGTACCGCGCACGATCCAGCCTCAAGAAAAACAATTCCAAATCCTTCAGCCTCTAGACCTCCCCAGCGATCACGACAGGCCATAGCGAATACATCAGCCGCGCCGTGAATTAAAGGTAGATCGTTGTCGACTATTTCGTCTAAAAAGTGGACTCGTTTTCCTAAAGACTCGGCCCGTTTTTCTAGTCGCGCCCGATCGCGACCAGTACCCGCAATGGCTAAGTGCACACCTTCAAGTTTTTTAACCGCATCAATCACCACATCAAAACCTTTGCGCGGAACAAGACGACTCAGTCCGAGCACTAAAGGAGAGTCAGGGTCAAGTCCGAAGCGCATTCGGGCCACACGCCGAGCATCGGCACTAAGCGGCGTAAAGCGATCTACATCGACTCCGGGAGGGACTTCGAGTATGGGCAAGTCAGTACGGGCAACTTTTCTAGCCATGTCCGCAGGATAGTTTCCTGCCGCCACTACTCCTTTAGCCGAACGCAAAACCTTCTTAGCCAAGATCTTGGAACCCGGCACCCGCCCGTAGAAGGTCACCTCGGCCCCGTGAGCAACTATTACGTGGGGAGCTTCTCTAAGCCAAGGGCCGATAAGACCTAAAGGCAACATGGGGTCGAGGAAAATCATAGGCGCGCTAATTTCCCGGGCAACGGCATCGATTCTCTTAGCTAACGATCGGCTCGGAAGGAGAAATTTTTTATTTATCCGCTCAATACGAAAAGTTTGTTCTTTGTCCCACGCAAGCTCTTCAGAATTCGATTTAGGGCTAGCAGTAATCACTACCGTGTCAGGAAGTCGGCGCCATAATTCGAATAAGTAGGTCTGAATACCCCCCCGTTTGGGAGGGAAGTCATTGGTTACCAAAATACTCATGACCCGGAATGCTCTGAACCTAAGAGTTCAATCTCATCTACAGAAATATGCTTGCCGTTATCGGTTTTGATTCCCCGCCAAGTAAGTAACCCGAAACCCATGACGGCAAAAACTGCTCCGGCGGCAAACCCTCCTCGATACCCTGCTCCTGCTACCGCCAAGCCAACCAAAATTGATCCCAGGCCTTGCGAGAGATCAAAGAAACTGCTGAAAGTTCCAATTACTGAAGCTCGCTCAGTTTCTGGTGCTCGACTCAAAGCCAATACAAATAGTGCTGGGTACAAAAGCGAAGAACCCAAAGCAAAAATAATTGTGCCTACTAGTAACCCCGCCACTGTTGCCCACAACGCAAGGACCGCCATTCCCGCAGTAGTGGCGATTAAGGCGAGCGAGGCTGACCTAACTGCTCCTAATCGGTCGGGTATGCGAGCGAAAAATATCCGCACAATCAACACTGGAGCGGCATAAGCAAAGTAGACAACCTCTAGATTTTTGAGCCCCACCTCGCCGGCGTAGAGCGGGATAAACACCGTAAATGCCGCTAAGGCTATTAACCCCGAGAATAAAACCATTCCTGGAGCAACGGCCGAACGATTGATTATGGGCTCGCGTTTGCTTCCCGCCACCGCCTGGGGACGCACAACGTCTTTCGTGAAGCAACCCAGCAATACTGCCACTGCGCCAACGCCGCCCGCGGCCACCCAAACCAAGTTGTACCCCCCCGATTCCAGCAATGCTTCACCAACCACTGGGCCTAAAGCCAAACCACCGTAAACCGCTATTGACCAATAACTAATCGCCTCACCTCGGCGTTCGGTAGGAGCAAGGTCGGTTATCAAAGCTGCGGCACCCACGAAGAAAGCAGCTTCACCAAGACCGGTAAGCACGCGCGCGGCGATAAGGAACGGAAGCGAGACTACTAACCCGTAAACGCTTAGCGACAGCGCGACCGTGGCCGCACCGCCAATAATCAAAAATCGGCGACCGAAACGGTCACCAAGTCGACCAACGTAAGGGCGTAGTAAAACTGCGCCCAAGAAAAGGGCCCCCACTGCTATCCCGACTTCTACACTGCTTCCGCCGAGTCTTTCTTTTGCGTATTGCGGCACAACGGGCAAAACAATGCCGAGAGAAACGAAATACGCCAGCCCAGAGCCGACAATCAAAACGAATGAACTAGTAATCAGAACTGGACGGGACTCTTTTTTAGTCCGATGAAAGATTTTCATGGTGATGAAGTCAACATCTCCACTGCTTGATCCCAAGGAGTTTGTTCAGCGATTAAGCGCCGACACTGGATCACTAGGCGGGGGCGATTAAAGCCCACTACTCCCGTCAACTTTTGGTTGCGCCCAGTAATGGCAGTAAAACGGTGATCAGAAATAGTGCCATCAAAAACTAATACCTCATCGTCAGGACGCACCATGCCGGCAATTTGAACTTTCGTGTCGTATTGATCTGACCAAACAAACGGCACCGGCATAAACGGTGGTGCGTTTTCATTAAGAATACGGTTAGCGGCAGCAGCCCCTTGTTCAACTGCGTTGGTCCAGTGCTCAAGCCGAGAAAGTTCTCCATCAAATAGGTTATTAGGCCAGCGACAAACATCTCCGGCGGCTACTACTCCTGGGTAAGCACTTAAGGTTTCGTCGCATACCACTCCATTATCAATAGTTAGTCCGGAACCTTCCAGCCAATCAATATTAGGAACCACACCTACACCGACAACTACAACATCACAGTCGATAGTTGTGCCATCGGCCAGCAGAACGTATTCAACTTTTTCTTTACTAACTATTTCTTTAACTTCAACGTTTAAGCGAATCTCGACTCCGTTGTCGCGGTGTAACTTAGCAATCGCATTTCCAAATATCGGGCTCAGCGCACGCGACATCGGAGCGGAGAGTGCTTCGAGGACAGTTACTTCCAACCCTCTTTGTCGGCAGGTGGCGGCTATTTCGGCTCCAATAAAACCTGCACCTATTACCACTACTCGTTGTGCACCAGCATCGAGAGCGGCTCTTAGTGCCAAAGCGTCATCGATAGTTCGCACTTCGTGTACCCCTGGTCGTAAATGAAGCCCAGGTAAACGGCGAGGGGTAGAACCAGTGGCGATGATTACTCCGCGCGTTCCTTTAATTTCGGTTTCGTCATCAAGACAAACCGTTAGCGTCGCGGCGTCAAAACTCACAGCCCGACGGCCGAGGTGCCAATCCAAATCAAGATCGACACCGCCTACGCTTAACTCCAGCTCGGAAATTTCGGTGGTCCCCGCCAATAATCCCTTAGACAGTGGCGGTCGATCGTAAGGGAGATGTTCCTCGCTCCCCACCATGGCCACTCGCCCACCAAAGCCCTGGCGACGCAGCTCCTCGGCGGCCCGCAGGCCAGCCAAGGAAGCACCGACGATTACGACCGATTCTCCTAATGGGCTAGAACTATCCATTCCTTGACGATACCTGGCTAATTTCCACCGAAAGTCGCCTCGAGGCTGACAGGCGTGTCATCCTTGCGGTTCACGAACTGCGAGGTTCCGGGGGGTGGCGCGAGGCGACCTCTCGCTCTAGATATTGGTAGGAGAATAATGAGTACCAGTTCAGAAGAACTGCTAGCCGAGATTCGCGATTCGATTCTCTGGATCACTATCAACCGACCTGATGCGGGCAACGCGATAACTCCAGCCGTGCGCGATTTGATAATAAAAAACCTTGACGACGCCAGCACTGATTTTTCAGTGCGAGCGGTGGTGCTCACCGGGGCGGGTGAGAAACATTTTTGCACCGGGGCTGACTTGCGCGCGGGCAGGGCAACTCCGGCACCTCGACCCGAGGGCGTTCCCGATAGAACTACCGGCGAAGCCGCCCACATGATTCGTACCGGCATTCAACGACTAACTAGTGCGATTCTCGATTGCGACAAGCCCGTGATAACCGCGCTTAACGGCACTGCCGCTGGTGGTGGGGCGGCCATGGTCTTGGCTTCTGATTTAGTGATTGCGGCTGAGCACGCTCGCATTATTCAAGTATTTGTTAGACGAGGACTCATACCCGACGGTGGAGGAACTTATCTTCTACCCCGCCTAGTCGGATTACAGCGAGCCAAAGAGTTAGTTTTCCTTGGTGATGACCTAAGTGCTAGTGAGGCCGAACGAATAGGGCTAGTGAACCGCGTAGTGCCGAGTGACCAGTTAGTAGCCACCGTTACCGAATGGGCTACGCGTTTAGCGCAAGGACCAACTCGCACAATTGGTTTCGCTAAACGGTTGCTTAACCGTTCACTTGATAGTGACCGAGCCACCATGTTCGAAGAAGAGGCGCTTTACGTCGAACTCGTAACCGGGACCGAAGATTCTAAAGAAGGAATTTCTAGTTTTGTTGAGCGTCGGCCTACTGAGTTCAAAGGCTGGTAGTGATAAAAGACCAAGTAGTGATTGCTGGGATTGGGCAAACTGCATTCGGCAAAAATCTCCCTGATACCGAGCTATCACTAGCTTGCCAAGCCATTTCGCTTGCGCTCGACGATGCCGGAATAGATCCTAAAGAGGTTGATGGTTTGGCTTCATCAGTTATGGAGCTAAACCGTGAAGTAGATGTGGCTCGAAATGTTGGTTTAGGAGAAATAACTTTTTTTTCTCAAATCAGTTACGGCGGTGGAGCGGCTTGCGGAACCTTATTGCACGCCGCGATGGCGGTAGCCACGGGTCAGGCTCGGGTGGCAGTGGCGTGGCGAGCCCGCAAGCGTTCAGCTAAAACCAGTCGACCGTGGGCACAAATGCCTGAACGAATATCTAATCATTGGCAGTGGAGCCGTCCTTTTGGATTGCTGCGTCCAGTAGATGAAGTAGCCATGCTTACTCGTCGATATATGCATGAATACGGTGCTACTCGTGATCATCTTGCCAATGTGGCTTTAGCTTTTCGTAAGCACGCCAACCGAAATCCCGCAGCCACAATGTACGAAAAATCTTTGACCCGCGAGGAATACATGGGTGCTCGCTGGATTTCGGAACCGCTGTGCTTGTTCGACAACTGTCTAGAAACCGATGGAGCCTTAGCGGTAGTTTTAGTTTCGGCCGAGCGAGCGCGAGACTTACCTAACCCACCGGTATTCGTTCACGCCGGAGCTCAAGGACTTCCTCCTCAGCATCAGACGATGACTAACTACTTCAACGACAACCCTTTAAACGGACCGTCGTGGACTGCAGCCCGCCAGCTGTGGCGAGACGCTGACTTTGGACCTAACGATTTGGATGTAGCCCAGATCTACGATGCCTTTAGTCCGTTAATCCCCCTTTCACTTGAGGGCTACGGGATATGCGAACGAGGCGAAGGGGCTGAGTTCACTAACAACGGCGCCCTTGAATGGCCTAACGGGCGCTTGCCTACAAATACATCGGGGGGCTCGATGTCGGAGGCCTACGTTCATGGATTTAATTTGATTCTTGAAGGTGTCCGACAATTGCGCGGGACATCAAATTCACAAGTCGAAGATGCCGAAACGTGTCTAGTCACTAGTGGAGAAGGAGTGCCCACTAGTGCACTCTTGTTGCGCCGATGAGCTTGCTTCTTCCTGATCTTGAGAGCGAGAACGGAGCCGAGTTCTGGGCCGGAACATCACGAGGAGAACTACTGATCCAAACGTGCGCCAGTTGCGATGCACCACGATTTCCTCCGCGACCAATGTGCCCCCAGTGCCAGTCACTAGATTTTTCCTGGCGGCAGGCATCCGGGAAAGGGAAGATTTGGTCGTTCGTTGTCGTTCACGCTCCGGTACTCCCTGCTTACCAAGATCTAGTTCCTTACAGTGTCATCGTCGTTGAGCTGGACGAAAGCCCTAACCTGCGAATGGTGGGAAATCTTCTTACCCGAGGTGACGGGCCCATAAACGAGATTGACCCAAACACGATCGTCATCGGCGAATCAGTTGAGGTTGTGTTTAAGAAAGTAGAGGATGTCGCTCTTCCCTGTTGGGTGCGATCTAAAAAGTAGTCCTAACATCACGAAACCCGACCTGGGGGGGCCAGATCGGGTTTCGGCTTACCAACCGACCAATAACCTGTGGCTACTAGGCGGAATGTTGCTGCGGATTGATTCCGCAAAATCTGATTAGGCCGCTTGGCGAGCCACCTTGGTCGGGCCAGTTCGCAAGCCCGTAAGGGCTCGCTCCCACCGCAACTGGCGAACTATCCAAGCCAAAGCCAAGTCGCGGTCATTTTTGCGGGGACCTTTTACGCTTTTTGGTGTTTCCATAAGTTTTTCCTTGTTATTGCTTTCATTAACCGTACCTATGTAGTATTCACTCTCAAGGTATCTACTGTCAAGTTATGTGACAAAAGTCACTTTTGCCTTCCCCTTGACCATCAGTAGGAAAATGGAGCCTATGTCCGATCCTCTAGCCGCCACCCCCCACGAAGAAGATTGGCAGTGGCGTATCGACGATCTCGCGCGCAGAAGCGAAACTCCGGTTGACACCATCCGTTATTACCAAAGAGAACATCTCTTGCCTGCCGGTGAGCGCCGAGGGCGAGTGAACTTTTATGGAGCAGTCCATCTCGAGCGACTCCAGCTCATAAAAGACTGGCAAGACCGCAGATTTTCGCTTGCCGCGATCAAGGCACTTTTGACGGAAGAGCGCAGTGGTCTTATGGAGGGCATTTTCGGTGGGGCCGGCGAGCGCACCTACAGCCTTGATGAACTAATCGCGGAATCGGGGATAAGCATCGAGCTGGAGCAGCAGATAAGGGAGGTAGGATTTTTTCGTGAACCAAGCGATTTCGGTCGCGACTCTTACGACGGCGAGGATCTTGAGGTTCTGCGCACTCTTAGCGCCCTCTACGACTTAGGTGTCCCCCAGGTCGCCATAGTCGAGATTGTTCGGCTTTACGCCAAGGGCATTGAAGCCACTCAGCAAAGCGTGGTGAACTTGTTCGCCACGGGTGGCGACTTGGATTGGAATCCCAAGGATCTCGATGCCTTCCAGAGCCTAGCCGCGGAAAAATCCAACGAAATATTGCCCCTAGCCCGTCAATTGGTCGATTACACCCACCATCGCACTATCCAGAGGTTGACCCTAGGAGCAATAACCCTAGGCACAGACAGTTGAGTTAATCGACGTAAGCACCCGTGGCCCAAGACTCTGCGCTACGGTTTTCAGACGCGAAAGGTGAAAATAATGACCCCAAAACTCTTTGATTACGAAACCATTACTTACGAAGAAAACGCCGGCGTGGCTTGGGTAACGCTAAACCGCCCCGAGCGAATGAACTCATTTAATGACCTAATGCAAAAAGAAATAAGAGACTGCTGGCGCAAACTCCGCTCCCACGAAGATGTACGCGCCGTTGTTCTTACTGGTTCTGGAGAAAAAGCTTTCTGTACTGGCATCGACCGCACCGAACAAATGGGATCGGAAGCAAGCAAAGAATCAGTGCTAGGAGAAGACGCCACCGGATCTCCAGGGTCCACTCCTTTTAGTTTCAATGACCCCGGCGACAATCTTGGGCCTAAAAGTTGTGATTTATGGAAACCAGTTATAGCCGCGGTTAACGGAATCGCTTGCGGAGGAGCGTTCTACATGCTGGGTGAAGTCGAGTTTATTATCGCGGCCCAAACCGCGACTTTTTTCGACCCCCACGTCACCTACGGAATGACTGCATCTTTTGAACCGATTCAGATGGCTGGTCGCATGCCTTTTGGGGAAATCATGCGCCTCTCGCTGCTCGGAAACTACGAACGTCTATCCGCGCAACGGGCCTACGAAATAGGACTGGTATCTGAAGTAGTTCCTGATGATCAACTCCACGATGCCGCCGACTGGGCCGCTTCGACCATTGCCTCGCAGTCCACTCTTGCCGTGCAAGGAACCGTGAGGGCGCTTTGGGCGGCTAGAGAGTTGTCGTACCGTCAAGCTTTGAGCTTGGGTTACGCCTTCGTGGGGCTAGGCACTGACGCCGAGTCGCTGGCCGAAGGGCAAAAACTTTTTGAATCAGGAACTCGAATTGACCCGAAGTTGCGTTAATCCAAAGTAGCGGAAGCGCCAAAGAACCCTCGGTGAGCAATTGAGGTCATAGTGTCAATCAACAAATCTTCGTCTTCGATAATGCGACCCGACGCAACCCCGTAACTAACTCTTTCGAGCATGGCCATGAAAGCAGCCACAGTTACGGTTTCGCTCACGGTGTAATCCACACCGGCTTCTTTCATTCGTCGACCCAACACATCACCTACCGCCGTAAATGCTTTGACCCCTAGTCGATCAATTTCGCTGTCTTGGACTTGATCTTCCATCCACGCCCTAATGACTGGACCGTAGCGCTGATAAGTCTTGGTGAAGTTTCCAAGAAAAGATCGCAACTCGTCCCACCCTTTTTGGTCGCGACTTACCGCACCTAAAGTAGACGACAGTGCGATCAACTCTTCTGCACAATCAACCGCTAAGACCCGAAGTAAATCTTCTTTGTTAGTGAAGTAAAGATAAAAAGTTCCGTGGGAAGTTTTGGCCGCCTTGACGATGTCGTCAACTCGAGCTGCGTGATAACCCCGCTTAGCAAAAACCTTCAGTCCGGCGTCGAGCAGACGCTGCATCGTCCTCCGACCTTGAGCTCGTAAGGCTCGGCCGGACGAAGGGGCCCCCGACGCGGGGTCTACTTTTATGACCTCAGCCTTTGCGATCGATTGGGTTAAATCTGATTTACGCGATGGATTTACCATGAAGGCCTAATCGTATCGGTTCGTCTAGAGGCCAGCACCGGTAGGCTGCTACAACTTCGCTGCAGTTTCGATTAGTCATATCAATCTAGGAAAAGGAACCTTCCATGCTGGGGTTGATAACCAGAGGTGCCGCCCAACGATTCGGGATGACTCCCGCCTATATTTCACCCGCCGGCTGGCCTCTCTCTTACCAAGAGCTCAATCAGATAAGTGATGAAGTTGCGAGTGGATTGTCCGCTCGGGGGCTCAAACTCGGAGACGTAGTGTCATTGCTGCTTCCTCCCGGATTGGAGTATCTAGTTTCTTATGTTGGTGCCGCCAAGATCGGCGCCATAACTGCGGGAATTAATTATCGCCTAACCGCCAACGAACAACTAGCAATTTTAAATAATGCTGACCCTAAGTTGGTTATCACAACTATCGGCGGTGATTCGTTTGGATTTCCCGCAGTGGAGTTAACCGAGGCCGATTCACTCAATAATTTAAGTGCGGAAATACGCGAACCGGACTCAGCACCCGAAATTCTCAGTTCGGACCCGAACCGGCCGGTAGCCATCATTTTTACTTCGGGCACCACCGGAACACCCAAAGGAGCGCTCTATTGCAACCGTCAACTTGAATTTATAACGCAAACTGACGTAGGCGATAACTGGGGCGGTGGAACTTTGAGTTTTACCGGAACTTCATTTGCCCATTTGGGTTTTATGACCAAATTGCCGGGAAATCTAAAACGCGGGGGAACCAGTTTCATAATGAAAACTTGGAGTGCAAAAAGTGCTCTTGATCTCATTGCCAGAGAAAAAATGGTAACTATTGCTGGAGTTCCTGCCCAGATCGCCCTGATGTTACGGCATCCCGATTTTGATCAGTACGACCTAACTAGCGTACAAAATATTATCGTGGGTGGTGGTCCGGTAACTCCAGGCTTGGCTGAAAATGCTCGAAAAATGTTCGGTGCTCGTTTGGCCACTAGGTATTCGTGTACCGAGGCCGGAATAGGTTTGGGCACGAGTTTTGACGACCCCGAAGAAGACGCAATCTTGAGCGTGGGTCGCCCCCTAGCGGCCGTCTCTTTACGAGTGATCGATGAGTCCCTCAACGATGTTGAACCCGGCGAGACTGGCGAGATCGCCCTGCGCTCTCACGCGGTGATGAGCGAATACTGGCGCGACCCTAAAGCAACCGCGGCCATGTTTACTCCCGACGGATTCATACGCACTGGCGATCTAGGATGGATTGACGAACAAGGTCGCGTGCGCCTAGTTGGTCGATCTAAAGAGATGTACGTGCGCGGCGGCTACAACGTGTACCCCGTTGAGGTTGAGGCCGTGTTGTCGACTCATCCGGATATAGCAAACGTGGTGGTAATACCCCAGAGCGACCCAGTAATGGGCGAGGTGGGGGTGGCGTTTGTGGTTCCTCGAGCGGGGCGGCCAGTCGTTACTCTCGCCGATCTGCACCGCCACGCGGGAGAACAGCTCGCTCGCTACAAACTTCCCGCGGCGATTTTGAAAATCGACGATCTCCCTCTCACGGCCGGAGAGAAAACCGACCGAGCCGCTTTAGCGGCCATCTTGAGTGTCACTCCCGCCCCCCTGGACCCAGAATTCACACCTGACGCGAACGTCAGGTAACCTCACCGACTATGGAACTCGAGTTCAGCGCCGATCAAGAAGAGTTGCGACTGGGGGTGCGGACGTTCCTTGAGGCCGAATGCCCCATGACCTTGGTGCGAGCGGTGGTTGAGGGGAAATCAGATTACCTCTCCCTCTGGAGCCAGATGGTCGAATTGGGTTGGCCCGCACTTACTATCCCCGAAACTTACGGGGGTCTCGGTCTCGGCGTCCTTGAGGCCGCGGTAGTGAGCGAAGAACTCGGCCGCGTAGTCGCCCCGGGCCCACTGTTCCCTACCATGACGCAATTCATTCCCGCTTTGTTGGCGTTAGGCGATTCAGAAACCAAAGCGCGATTCCTTGGCCCAGTAGCCCAAGGAAAATGTACCGGAACTTTGGCCCTTACTGAGATTGGTGCCAGTGTCGACCCCGCGCAAGTAAACACCGCGGCTACCCAAGATGGTAACGAGTGGGTTTTATCCGGAAAAAAATATGCCGTGCTGGGCGGGCTTGACGTTGACGAAATCGTTGTCGTGGCGCGCGTGTCCGGTACTACCGGCGACGAGGGAGTCGCCGCGTTTATCGTTCCCGCTAAGACAGCCAACCCGGTTCCAGTAGTTGCTTTAGATGCCACTAGATCGATGGCGACCCTTGATCTAAACGGTATTCGGGTAAGTTCCGACCGACTACTAGGAGAACCGGGGCCTGAGAGTGCGGCGGCTATACGAAAAGTGATTGATGAGTCAATCACCGCACTAGCAATTGAAACGGTAGGCACTAGCCAATCGATTTTTGATCTCACTCTCAACTACGCCAAAGAGCGTGAGCAGTTTGGCGTTCCTATTGGCTCGTTTCAGGCAATAAAACATCGTTTTGCTGACATGCTCGTGCTGCTTGAGCGAGCACGCGCAACCAGTTATTTTGCCGCCCTAACCGTCGCCGAAAACGATCACCGCCGACCTTTAGCAGTAGCCACCGCCAAAGCTGCGGCGGGCGACTGCCAGCGCAAGATAGGCCGAGAAGGAATACAAATTCACGGCGGAATTGGTTACACCTGGGAACACAACATGCATATTTACGTGCGCCGAGTTCTCACCGATGCTCAACTACTGGGATCAGCCGATGAACAACGCGCCCGAATTGCCGATTTACTTTTTGTCTAGATTTACTAAATTGTCTTGAAAAGAATTTCCCATAAGGCGTACCACACCACTACCAGCACCGCTCCCGTGATAAGAGAGTTGATGTGAGATTCGTAGATTTTGTTAGTGATATTTTGCCCAGTGCCACCAATTATCCCTAGGCAGTTCAATTCGAACACAAGCACGATTATCAATGTTACGAGCCAGTAGATACCGCGATTGTCGGTAAGGTTATAAATGCCTGGGTTGAGGTGCGTCCAGAGCATAAAGAACAACATCGGTAACGAAAAGATCATGTTCTGCCGAGACGCCAGCAATGCCTTGCGGCCAAAAGCGGCCGCGGTGGGGTTAGCTTCCCCGCCGGCAAGAACATTGCGGGCATTAGCGATTACGACTTTTTGATTGCGCCAAATGACGCCCCAAACGTTGAGAAACATGACGAGGGCCAAAAGAATTCCGGTGGCGATGCTCGCACCCGGTGCGAGCTTGAAGTAAGTGCCGCTGCTTAGATTGTCCTGCGCCCAAAGGATCAGCAGTCCGGTTATAACCGTGGCCAATGCCGACCAACGAAACCACCAGAGCGCGCGCGACGCCACCTTGTCAATCGCTTGATTACGAGCCTGCGCATCGAGTTCGGCGAAAGCAGGAACCTGGACGAAGTTGAAGTAATAGAGCAAGCCAATCCACATAATCCCCACGAGGACGTGGGCCCAAGTGGAGGCAAATACTCCACCGCTACGGGTAAAAATTTCGAGGGCAAGAATCATGACAAGAACTCCTTTATAGTTTTTATTCGTAATGACTCAGGGCGAACCGTATCACTGCCGCTCAATTATTGGGGGAATTCTCCGTGACGCCTTGCCCGCTATGGAGTCCTTTACCGCCCCTGACCGAAAGGACCGCCCATGCGATCAACTTCTAAAGCTCTACGCCGCTCAGCGTTACTAACCGTCCTAGTCGCCAGCAGCGTCGGATTACCCCCCGCAGCACCCGCACTGGCCGACACGGAAAACCCCGATTCGAGTTCCGTTTCTGACTCGCCCGACGCTCCCATCGAGGTCACCCCTGAAGTTCCGCTCGTGCGCAGCGGGCGCAGCGAGACGAATCTCGACCCGGCCCTAGGAGAGACCCCGGTCGAAATTCCAAAAGCCGAACTCCCACAAAGTAGCCCCGAGACCACCGAGGCGAGCGGGACAATCCGTTCGGGGCGAGATACTCGTGAAAATACCGAGATAAAAAAGTCATTACCGAACGAAAATAAACTGGAAAAAGAAAATACTTCATCGCCCGTTATCCCGAGCCCCAAATTACCTGCCACCGAAAGTGAGCCCATTACCTCTCCCCCTTCGCCTCTTGCGATACAAGCACCGACTCCTGTTAGTTACACCGTGATCGCCGGTGACAATCTTTGGTCAATCTCTGCGGCTCACCTCAATAAAATTTGGGGCCGGCCGGCCACTATCGCAGAAGTAGGTTCTTACTGGGACCGGGTGTGCACAATTAATCAGCCCCGCTTGAGTTCAGGGAACATCAGTCTTATTTACTCTGGTGAAGTTATCGAGTTGCCGAATCTTTAATTATCAAACGACTCGCTCTTCTCCTCGCCATAGCGCTATAGCGCGAGTCGGACAACCTTGAGCACCTAAAATTATTGCTTCATCGGTATCTGAATTTTCTGCCCCTGGTTGGGCAAGAGTTGGATAAGCAATCCCGTCATCGCCTAGGGCAAACGTGGCTGGGGCCCAGTAGTTGCACTGACCTTGGCCCATGCATTTAGCGGCGTCGATCTCTATGCGTAACTTCATTGTTCAAAGCGAGAAACGAAACGGTCGTAGCGTTGGGCGACAGGCTCGATCCATTTAGGATCAGCTTCTACTCGGCGACCGGTCCGAGCCCAGCGCCGGCCTTCGGTCATGGCGTGCGGGTCTTCTAGACCCGCGGCTATCCGAGCTAACCACGCCGAACCCAGGGCTCCTCCTTCGGGAACGGCAACGCAGTCGATAGGCATAGCGGTGGCATCGGCAACGGCTTGAACCCATTCGTCGACGCGAGTTCCCCCACCGGTAGCCACAATGCGATTAAGCGGCGCGGCACTTGCCTGTCGCACTCCATCAAGCACTCGGCGAACTACAAACCCTGACGCCTCAAAAGCTGCTCGGCGCAAAGCCGCGGGTCCGTGAGTTAGATCAAGATCAAATAAAACCCCTCGACGATGAGGGTCGTGAAAAGGAGTGCGCTCGCCGCGCGGATAGGGCTCCCACACCGGAACTCGATCCGGCAACGGGCCAGAATTGGATTCGGCCAACCAAGAGGTCGCCCAATTCCAAAATAATCCACCCGCGTTCGACGGACCACCAACTAAAAACGTGCCCGAAGCCGTATGCGGAATAGTCCAGTACCCCGGCACCGAAATCGGATCAGATACTACGGCCCAAACAATCAAAGTGGTTCCCAAAATAACTAGGACATCACCCACCCCATCAGCGCCCGCCACTAGTTGCTCGGCGAAAGCGTCGATGCAACCCGAGGCTAGGAACGGTCCGTTGGCCCCCACTCGGCCAATAGCCGCGCCCGTGGGCGCCAACGAGGGGAACTGTTCAACGCGCGCCCCAGCACTTTCGATTAAAGCGGAATCCCATTTACTGCCATCGAAAAGTGGCATCGCGGTCGACGCAGTCGCAGTATCGAGTACCGCTTCTTTACTAAGAGCGTAATTAGCCACCGCCTGTGCGGGCCACAAACCTGCGGCGTTAGGAGCATCAGTAACACAAGCCCGAACAAATCCGAACAACTCACCATTTTCTGCCGGGCTGGATCCAGCTAATCCAACGCCGCCAGTGCGGCCACGCTCATCGCCGTAGAGCAAACCCGCACTCAGAGCACGACCTTTGCTATCTACCGCCGCGAGCGAAGGAACCATAGCGGCCACGCTCACGCCTTTAACGGAAAAATTTTCGGACACTTGCGCAAGAGCAGTTTTGGGACCCACAGACCAAGCGATGTCAACGTCATGTTCAAATGATTCAGGACTGGGTATCCGTACTTCGTGAGGAACCCGAGCCCTAGCCATAACCTTCCCGTCGGCATCAACTGCGAGCGCTTTTACCGACGACGTTCCGATATCGATTCCTACAGTTACCTCAACTTTACTCATCGGCTAATTAAGCACCTCGAGCACAATGTCGTGCAGTAGCCCGTTGGTGGTAATCGCGCCCCCCGGACCCGTAGCAGGATTACCCGCGAGGTCGGTGCAGCGACCGCCCGCTTGTTCAACAATGGGCCGCAGGGCAGCAATATCCCAATAGCTGAGTTCAGGTTCAATCATTACGTCGAGAGTTCCTTGCGCGACCAGGGTGTGCCCCCAAAAATCTCCGAGTCCAACGGGGCGCCAAACTCTCCGTTCAAGTTCGAGCGCCTGTTTCTCACGACCAATGGCGGCCCAGTCGCGAACGTTGACCATGCTTAAGTGCGCATCTTTAAGATCATCTACTTGGGAAACTTTTATTTCCTTACCATTAGCAAAAGATCCACCAGCCGCACTCGCCCACCATCGGCGTTCTAGGGCGGGCGCCGAAGCAACGCCAACGACAATTTCCCCGTCTACTTCTAAGGCCAGTAGCAACGCCCACGCGGGGATTCCGCGTACGTAACTCTTGGTGCCATCGATTGGATCGATAATCCACCGCCGATCACCCGATCCGGTAATCCCAAACTCTTCGCCGACAATGGCGTCACCGGGGCGGTCTTTGGCTAAGCGATCCCTGACCATTGCCTCCACCGCCCGGTCGGCTTCGCTTACTGGAGTCAAGTCCGGCTTAATTTCGACCTGGAGATCAAGGGCACCGAAGCGAGGCAAAGACAGTCTGTCGGCAAAATTAGCCAAATCCAAGGCCAGTTCAAGATCAGAATCCCAATTAGTACCCACATCTAAATCGTAGCCTGACACCTACGTCAGGTCGGCTGGACTAACTTCAATCCCATGCCCGACTGGGGAGACTTACAAGAAGACCAACTTAGGTTCATGGCCCGAACTTGGCCTACCGAGGTGGCCTACCGCAATCTCGACGATGACACTGCGCTTACTTTTACTCAGTGGGAACAAGAGTCAAATCGGTTGGCTCGCGGATTAGTTGCCGCCGGAATTAGCCCCGGAGACCGAGTTGCCATTTTTTTACCCGGGCATGAGGTATTGCGCTGGATCATAAGTTACGCGGCTATTCATAAAGCGGGCGCAGTAGTGGTGCCGACCAACACTCGATTGAGTGCTCCCGAATTAACCACCATATGGACCCACGCCGAGATCAGTGCCGTCATTACTTCATCGGTCATGCCCGATTCATCGGTAAATGTGTCGGACATCAAAGATTCGATCCCTAGTTTGGTGCACGTATTTACCGACCACGAAGCCGCGTGCCACTCTGACTCATCTGAATTTCAAGTTCAAATTGCTCTAGATGATTTAGCTGACATTCTCTACACATCGGGTACTACCGGACTCCCCAAAGGGATCGCGGTACGGCACGACAATGTAGCCATGATCCCAAATAATGAACCCGTATGGACAGGAGATGGATGGATCCACGGAGCACCTATGTTTACTTTTGCGGGATTGGCATTTATCTACAACCCAATGAAAATGGGTTTAACTGCTCTTTACCATCCAACTTTTACTGCTAACCGGTGGCTAAAGATTGTCGAAGAAGAGCGCCCTACCCGAGCAATGCTGGTTCCGGCCTACGCCGAGTTGATTGTCGCCGACCCAGAATTCAATAACACGGATCTTTCTAGTCTGGACCACGTATCTATCGGAAGCGCTCCAATAGCACCCACTACTCACCGACTCTTGATTGAACGCATGCCAACTGCCAACGTTGGCAACTCATTTGGAATGAGCGAGGCCGGACCGGCCTACATAGTCATGCCGCCCGAAGAAATCGCTCGGCGGATTGGGTCGGTGGGGAAACCTGTTGGACCAATGGAGATTCGCATTGTTGATGAAGCCGGTAACGAAGTTGCGGCTGAGGTAATAGGTGAACTCTTTATGCGCATGCCTGGCAAACAGCGCGAGTACTACAAAGATTCTTCCGCCACCGAACAAAGTTGGACGAGCGACGGATGGCTCATGACGGGAGACTTGGCTTACCTAGACTCCGATGGATATCTGTACATCTGCGGTCGCAAGAAAGACGTGATTATCCGAGGCGGCAACAACATCTACTCAACTGACGTTGAATCGGTATTGCTTGAACACCCGAGCGTTCAAGAGGCCGCAGTTTCGGGAATACCTCACAACGTTTTAGGTGAAGACGTAGGGGCGTGGATTGTCCTACGCTCAAGAACGCAGTTAAGCGCGAAAGAATTAACTGAGTTCTGTGGAGAACGACTAGCTGACTACAAGTGCCCCCGGCAAATCAACTTCGTAGAATCGCTTCCTCGCAACGCCACCGGGAAAGTTCTAAAACATAAACTAATTCCAAACTAACCTGACCAAGACTGTCTAATTACAGGAGGAAACGTGGCATTAACCGAATTAAAAGGACAAGATCTCGGAACACAAAGTGTTGTTATTGAAAGTGGCCCGGTTCGAGTCTTCGCGCAGGCCCTTAAGAGCGATGACGCGGTCTACCAAGCCCCCAATGCCCCGGTTCCTCCCACCTTCCCGTTCGTAATGCCTTATTGGGGGTCAATGGGGGTAGGCGGAGCGGCTGGACTCCCCATTGATAAATTGCGCGGCCCGGGACGAGCGATCTTGCACGGAGAGCAAGAGTTCGAATACCACCGTTGGCCCAAAGTAGGCGATGTTCTCAAAGGGCACGGTGTGATTATTGACGTCTACGAAAAAGAAAAATCTAACGGAGGAAAATTAGAGTTTTACGTGACCAAAACCGACTGGACCGACTCAGTCACGAGCGAAGCAGTGTGCAGCGTAATATTTACGCTGGTTATAAATGTTCGCCCACCTAAGGACTAAAACCTCGTCATGGCGGTTTGGAATCATCTCGGCCAGTGCGTATCTGACCTAGACCGGTCGCGCCGATTTTATGAATCTGTTTTTGGATTTGTAGTTGAACGAGAGATCTATCCACCCGACATTCCTTCCGACCGATTACTGGGTCTTAAAGCACCACTGGGGATGACTGCTTGTTATCTTCGACTTGATTCGTTAGTGCTTGAATTGCTTCACTTTTCTGAAGTTGATCTTTCAAAATCAAAAACGAGAGTAATGAACGAGACTGGACTTACTCATCTTTCACTAAGTGTTGAAGATTTATCAGATACTTGTGCGCGAGTGGAAGAGTTTGGTGGCCAAGTCATAAAAGAAACTGACATATCAGTCGGAATTTTTGTTCGCGATCCCGACGGACAACTAATAGAGTTGTTGTCAACGAGTAATACCAATCGCTAAACCCGTGACTTTTTATCCGTACGGGTCGTACCGTCGCCGTATCCGGGTAATAAACACCAGTAGTAACCATGCCGAAGCAGGGTTAGAAGACGACTTCCACTACTTTACCGTCAGTCTTGCTCACGATGGGTCAGTACTGACTGATATCACCGCCACCGCTATCCGATGGCCGTGGGATACTTGTGCCAATGCCAACGTACCGCTGCGCAATCTCATCGGGATGAGCATCTCTTCTCGTTGTTTGGCGGCAGGAGAGGTCTCGTCTCCCGCCCTGCAGTGCACTCACATGTTCGATCTCGCAGGATTAGCAATTGCCCACGTTGGCCGCAGCTTTGCTCCGGGTTATCAGCGACAATACGACATTGAAATCCCTTACGGAATGGACAAAAACAAAACCGTCACTTGTAACCGCGACGGTAAAACCGTACTCAGTTGGAATCTCGCGGACCGCGAGTGCGTTTCGCCACCGCCCTACTCGCAAGCCCCGTGGCGGGGCGGTTTTTTGAAATGGGCCGACAGCAATCTGGATGCTGACGATGCCGAAGCGGCCATCGTTTTGCGGCGAGCGTGTGACATCGGAATGGGTCGCGGAATGGACCTTGACGCAATCGAACGAGCCGAAGACCTCTCCGGATTGATGTTAGGGGTGTGCTTTACCATGCAGCCAGAGCAGATCGTCATCGCTCGTCGTCAACCCAACACCATCCGCAATTTCGATGACGACCCTGACGCACTACTGGCCGAAGGACCCAGCCCTCAAATTTAAGTCTTGTTCATAATTTCTTGCGCGAAGCGATCGATACCCTCTAGCGCTTCACGCGACCGAGGCCACGGAGAAATCACTAAGCGGGTAACGCCGATCTCGGTCCAGCGCTCAACGTCGGCCAACGAATCGACCGCCCCACCCAGGCAATACTCAAACGCGTCAGGGTCGCGATTCTCACTTTCCAGCAACTCCCGCAGTCGTTGAATTTGTTTTGCCCCCGAAGAAAAATCATGACCCATTCCTATCCATCCATCGCCCAGCCGAGCAGCTCGTCGCAAAGCAGGAGCACTCTCTCCCCCGACCAAGATCGGCGGGCCACCGCTTTGCACACATTTAGGCTCAAATACTGCGCCTTCAAAATTAAAGAACTCACCCGAATAAGAAACTTCCGATTCGCTCCATAGGCGCTTACAAACCTCTAAAGCCTCATCAACTCGGCGACCCCGAGAAGCAAAATCCAGTTCCGCGGCCACCCATTCTTCCTCTAACCAACTCGCCCCGATCCCAAACTCGACCCGACCAGCCGACACAATGTCGAGGGTCTGGACCGCCCGAGCCGCAACAAAAGGATGGCGCAAACCAATGTTGTAGACGTGAGTCCCTAGGCGAATATTTTCGGTTTTCCCAGCTAAAAACGCAAGGTAGGCAAACGCGTCAAAAATTGGAGTATTCGGTGGGACTGGTGGATGACTCTCGCCTGGGTGCGGAGAATTGCTCATTTTGGTAGTGAATATTAAATGTTCGGGCAGCCAAATCGACTCGTAGCCGAGCGCCTCGGCTGCCAAAGTGGCTTCAACAAAAAATGCAGGGTTGAGGCGACCCAAGGCAATGCCAAATTTCACGAGGTCCCCTCGGGACTTACGTAGTCAGGACCCAAACCGTACGACCCATCGTCTTTACGAACCCATCCCGCGGCAGCTTTGTTACCGCCGTCAACGTGGATCGTAGCGCCGGTAACGAATCGACTCATTGATCCCGCGAGATAAATAACTGCACCCGCGACATCGTCAACATGGCCAGCAGTCGGCAGTGGAGTGTGAACTCCATGCTCAAGACCGATACCGGGAGTAGGGATAACGTCGGGAGCAATGCAGTTGACTCTTATGAAATTGGGACCGAATTCTAAAGCTAAACTTTTAGTCAGACTCATCACTGCGGCTTTCATGGCCGAGTAAACCGCAAAGCCCGGACCCGCTCGATGCGCCTCGATAGAGGTGATGTTGATTATTGACCCACCAGCTGAATTCATATTAGGAACTGTTGCCCTGATGAAATTAGTAACGCTGGTGAAGTTTTCGGCGACTAAAGCGCCTTGACCTTTTTCAGAGATGTCCACAAAGGGAGAGAAAAACCCTCCGCCAGCATTATTGACCAAAACGTCAATTTCTCCGAGTTGTTTTCGAGTTGTTTGTATAAACCCATCTACCGCTTCACGATCACGGACATCGAGTTCACCCACCGTTACTTGGCGCCCATTTTTTTCAATTTCGGCCGCGACTAAGTCCAAGTTCGTACGATCTCGGTCACAGATCGCTACGTGGGCGCCAAAGCGAGCCAAGGCGATGGCGCTCGCGGCGCCAATACCCACTGCAGCTCCGGTCACTACTCCCACTCGGTCGGTGAGCAGAGTCGATTCAGGGGAAAAAGTCATCAGCGCGCAGACTAGTCCCGACCTGACAGTGGTGTCAGTAATGTGGCAAGGTTCTTGCTATGGCAAATCTGAAGGATAAAAAAGTACTGATAACAGGAGCCTCGGCCGGCCTTGGCGCGGCCCTCGCGTTGGGGTTTGCCGAACAGGGGGCCACCGTTGGCATCTGCGCTCGTCGGGCCGATCGCCTCGCCGAAGTGCTGGCTCGTCTGCAAGTCCTCAGCCCTGACTCTCGAGCTTGGACAGTCGATCTCAACGACCTCGACGGAATAGCCGCGTTTTCCGCCGAGGTTGAAAACCAATTCGGCGGAGTTGATATTTTGATCAACAACGCGGGGATACCTAAACGTCGAGACGTAACGCGGCTAACGGCCGAAGAATCAGAAGCAGTCATGCGCATCAATTATTTTTCTCCGGTGCGGTTGATACTGGCTCTGCTACCCAGCATTATCGAACGCCAGGGTCACGTAGTTAACATCTCTTCCGTGGCGGCCCGACTTGGCCCACCGATCGAAAGTGCCTACTCGGCCAGCAAAGCAGCCATAACGGCATTCTCTGAGTGTATGGCGGTGGATTTACGCCACACCGGAGTTGGCGTCCATATTGTTAACCCCGGATTGTTCGAAACTGAACTATTTGATCTTCCCAACAACGAAACTGGATTTCACGACCCTAAACTATTTCTGCCGGTCGAAGATATCGTTGCTCCGGTTTTGGCCATGCTCGACTCTGGATCAATCGAGTGCTACGTCCCCGACTGGTTTGGCAACGTAGTAACCAACAAGTTTTCGGATCCTGATGTTTTTATTGCCAACAGTAAAAACTATGCTGACGAAGTCGAGGCCAACCGCAAGTAGCGGATCAGTCAAAAAGATCGGGTTCGTCGCGCGTTATCTTGTCGTAGAGTGGGCCAAAACTAAAGAAACCCGCCCCGTGCGAACCAACTTGAGAGCCGGTCAGTTTTGCCATCTCGTGCTCAATAAGAACCGGTTTTCCTGCGGCTTCGGCGAGTAATTGGGCTTGGCAGGTGCGCTCCATAGTGATAAACCACCAAACCGCTTCCTCCACTGAGTGCCCAACGGTAAGCAGTCCGTGGTTGGCCAGAATTACCGCTTTTTTTTCACCCATGGCGTGGGCAATCCGCTTACCTTCTTCAGGGTCAAGCACCACTCCGGTGTAATCATCAAATAATGCGTGATCGTCGTAAAAAGCACACGAGTCTTGAGTAAGCGGATCGAGCTTGCGCCGCAACGACGACCAGGCTTTTCCGTAGATGGAGTGCGAATGAGCCGCGGCAACGACATCGGGGCGAGCGGCGTGCACTTGGGAATGAATAGCAAAAGCTGCGCCGTTGACCATAGCGTCGCCCTCTACCACTTCGCCCTTTTCGTTGACTCGAATTAAATCAGAAACTCGAATAAGCGAAAAACTCATTCCGAAAGGATTGACCCAAAAATGATCGAGGTGTTCAGGGTCGCGGGCGGTGATGTGACCGGCAATCCCCTCATCGAAACCAAAACGACCGAAGAGCCTAAACGAAGCCGCTAGCCGTTGTTTACGGTAAAGCCGCTCTTCTTCAAGAGTGCGCTTGGAGTCTCCGTAATCAGAAAAATTCATAACCGCATCTTCTTTAGTAGTCATTGCATTACCTCCTAAGTAGGTTCACCTAAGCAACTTTTATATTTTTAACCCCGCAGCATCAGCGGGAAGACCCACCGTTTTAGTCTCTAGATATTCTGCGAATCCTTCAAGGCCGTGTTCACGCCCGATACCGCTATCTTTGTAACCCCCAAACGGTGAATCGGGGCCAAAATAAAGCCCGCCATTGACCGACATCGTTCCGGCCCGAATCTGACGAGCAATCCCCATTGCTCGCTCTAGTGAGGCCGAAGCAACCGAGCCCGAAAGCCCATAATGAGAATTATTAGCAATGCGCACCGCGTCGGCGTCGTCTTCGTAACGAATAACCGAAAGCACGGGACCAAATATCTCTTCTTGAGCAATTGTTGAATCGGGGTCGACATCAACGAAGAGTGTCGGTTCGACGAAATAACCTTTTTTGAGGTGCTCAGGTCGTTTTCCGCCCGCGAGCAGTCGCGCCCCTTCAGACTTTCCGGTTTCGATGAACCCAAGCACTCGTTCGCGCTGAGTGGCATTAATGAGTGGACCCATCAAATTTCCCATATCGGTGGGATCACCGTAAGGGAAATTAGCGAAGCCTTCTTCCAGTATTGCGACCCCTTCGTCATAACGCGAAGACGGCAAAAGCATGCGGGTGGTAATAGCGCAACCTTGCCCGGCGTGCATACAGATCATGGCTCCCGATCCAACGTTGGCCTTAAAACTGTTTTCATCAAGATCGTCAAGAATAATGTTGGCTGACTTGCCCCCGAGTTCAAGGAATACTCGTTTCAAAGTATCTGCGCCTTGGGCCATGATGCGCCGACCTACTTGCGAAGAACCGGTAAAGCTAATTACGTCAACTCGCCGATCCGCTACTAGAAACTCGCCCACCGCAGCTTTGTCGGCCGAAGTGACGACGTTTAGTACACCGGCAGGGATATCGGTTTCTTCGGCCGCTATTCGACCTATGAAACTTGCGCTCCAAGGAGTGTCCGGAGCGGGTTTGAGGATCACAGTATTTCCCGCGGCAAGCGCCGGCCCGATCTTGGAAAGATTAAGCATGAAGGGAAAGTTCCACGGGGTGATAGCAGCTACTACTCCAATTGGCTCATGGATCACTTTACGAGCACTAGTCATGCCCATAAATTCATGAATAGGCAAATCGCGTTCCCATTCAAAGTTGTCAATCAACCCGATGTCGTAAGAAAAATCATCAATACACGAATCCATCTGCACAGCATGAGTAAGGGCTACTGGCGTTCCTACTTCGGCCACGATTAACGGGCGCAAGTCTTCTCGATGGCGATCAAGAGCCGACTGAAGTTGTTCTAAACACTTTTTTCGAAACGCCTTATCGGTCGCCCAATTGGTCTCATCGAATGCCCGCCGAGCGGCAGCTACGGATCTATCTACGTCTTCTATACCACCGTCGGCTATCTCTCCAATTGCTTCTTCAGTCGCAGGATTTATATTGCTAAAAGTTTTACCCGACAGCGCATCGACCATATCTCCGTCGATAAGCATCTGCGACTCTCCAGCTAACTCGGCCATCACTACACTTCCAATCTGATTATCGCGAACGATGGTTATCGTAGCCCCGAACGCACAACCGGTCAGAGGCTGTCGCCCGCCGATAGAACTGTCTTGGGGTATGGAGTCATCAATTCTTCTCTCCACTGGGTCAAGTACTCCCGAGCTTTAACTCGCCACTCACTAATCCGTAGATCGGATTGATCAACCTCAGCCGCCATCATTCGGCAATGTGATTTTGGATCAGTGGCCCAGATCGTCATGACTTCAGTGTCGGTTAGAAGAACTTCGTACAGCCCGACGACTTCATGCCCAAATTCAGAGCGCAGGGGGGCCCAGAATTCGCGCACCGCAGCTAAGTAGTCATTAGCGGCTCCGGGACGACACCGTGAAATCTCGTGGACAAACACCGACGCCCGAGGTCCGTTGGTTCGCAATTCAGTCAAGTTGGGTGACCCCGAGAAACTCGCGAGCAGGCGATCGTAGCCACCACTTCTTACCTCTAGAGCCTCTCGCCACCAGTCATTAAGTTCAGAGGACTTCGTTCGCTGCAAGTTGGTGCGCTCCATAAGTTCTTGCCAACCCGTCCAACCGTTAACGCACTCCCAGAGATTGATCACCTGAGGCCAGCGGCCGGTCGAACCCATGGTGTACCAAGTGCCTACTAAGTCGAGAGCACCGCCCGAACCGTTAGTCGCAGTAGTAGTGGCCACTTGATCCATATAGCCCATCGCACCTTGGCCGACGATGTCAACAGTTTCGTGCAGGTAGATATTGCGGCTTTCGGTCATCTCCTAAAGCGTAGAGCCCAAGCCCCACGTGGCACCATTGACGCGTGAACCAATCAGACCAACTAAGCGAATTAGCGGAGGCTAAGTGCGTAGTGATACTGGCCGGAGCAGGAGTTATTGAAGCGGGGGCAATAGACGACCTGCGCCGTCTCGCAACGAGGGGAAATATCGGCGTCGCCAACACATTTGACGCCAAGGGGCTTTTCGCTTGGGACAGCCCGCACCATCTCGGAACTTGCGGCCTTCAATCCCAAGACTTTGATCTACTTGATTGGACGGCAGCGGATTTAATAATCACCACCGGTCTCGACCGTGTTTTTGATACTGAACTTGACTTGACTACGATTTTATCCGGTCTAACGACAGTGCGTGAGGCGAAGCCCGAGGATCTAAAAGCAATGGTCGGTCAAGTTTCGTCGGCTAACGCGCCAATAAATACTCTTTACGCAAAAATTGCCGCTATCGCCCAACCCGGATTTGTTGACTCAAGCGTTCCCCTTCATCCCGCTCGAGCCGTAGCTGATCTAGGTCAGGCTTTACCCGCCGGTGGGTTGATTACCGCCCAACCGGGGCTCGCAGGATTATGGGTTGCCCGAACATTTCCCACTCCTTTGTTGACCAGCGGCGAGCCGCGAAGAGTGGTAGTTCCGGTACAAAACACTTCAGGAGAATCTTTACGAATAGCGATTGAAAGTGCGCGTCAGGGACGAACAACTATTGCCGTCATTACCGACCCCATCGATTCGCCCAATAGGGAATTACTAGAAATCGTCAGAAAAGAAAATCTGGACTTGGTGGTTGATATCTGGACTAGTACCCCCGACGAATCTTGGCTATCAGTTGAGGACCACCAACGTAATATTGCTAATGCCCTTAGCGGGAAGGGGCAAAAAATAATAAAAACGCCAGTCAATTTATTGCTAACCGCAGACCTGATTGCTGTTGCTGGTCCCGTGACGGCTTGGGGTGCACTTTGCGCTCACGCGCTCAACGCAATTCAGGTTTAATCTCTATCTGTCGCTAACGTGGTGGTAATGAAAAAACCTTTACTGACCGCAGTGCTTTTTGCCAGCCTCGTTGTTGGGGGCTGTGGATCTTCAGTCGAAACCGGATCAATACCCGGCAAAGCAGGCGGTAAACCTCAAGTGGATGCTCGCTCGGTGGCACTAACCGCTAAGAACTTTGAGTACTCCTTGTCGCGCATAAAGATAAACATGGGGGAAGAAATTGCGCTCAAACTTAAGTCTGATGATAACGCTCATGATTTTGCGGTAGATGGCCTCGGTAAAATAGCCACCGTGAGTGGAGACAGTACGGTTACTCGCCGACTGCGGGTTGACAAACTGGGTCGCTACACCTTTTTCTGCACCCTCCCAGGCCATCGCGACGGCGGCATGGAAGGAATACTCGTCGTTAAGCGATAACCTCTAGATCATCTAGATAACAGATAAGGGGTTGGTTATGAACATGAACGACATGATCATCGTTAGCGTTGATGATCATGTCGTAGAACCCCCCGATATGTTCACTCGTCACCTTCCCGCCAAGTACGCGGAACTAGCACCACGAGTTGTACGCAAAGAAGACGGAACTGACGTTTGGGATTTTCAAGGGATAGAGATCCCCAATATCGGTTTGAACGCAGTGATAGGACGGCCGAGAGACGAGTACGGTATCGATCCCACGTCTTTCGACGAAATACGTCCAGGTTGTTTTGATGTAGAAAAACGAGTGCTCGATATGAGCGCTAACGGGACCTTGGGGTCACTAAATTTCCCATCCTTGCCGGGGTTCGCCGGACGGCTTTTTGGCACCCTCGAAGATAAAACTGCGGCTCGAGTCTTGACCGAGGCTTACAACGACTGGCACATCGACGAATGGTGCGGGAGTGCGCCCGGTCGATTTATTCCTTTGGCGATTCCGGCGATTTGGGACGCAGAAATAACTGCCGCAGAAATTCGCCGCGTGGCGACCAAGGGCTGCCACGCCATCACATTCCCGGAAAATCCTGTTCCGTTAGGGCTCCCTAGCCTGCACGACGAATTCTGGGATCCAATATGGAGAGCTTGTTCAGATACAGGGACTGTCGTATGTATGCACATTGGATCGTCTTCAAAACTTGCGGTTACCGCCCCCGACGCGCCTATGGACGTGATGATCGTTTTACAACCGATGAACATCGTTCAGTGTGCCGCCGATTTAACTTTTTCACCGATTTGGCGGAAATTCCCAAACGTTAAAATCGCCCTCTCCGAAGGTGGAATCGGCTGGGTTCCTTACTTCATGGAACGCTTAGACCATACATTTGAAGTTCATCACGAATGGACTGGGGCAGATTTTGGTGGTCAAAGTGCGGCGGAATTTTTCCTTGACCATGTAATTTTATGTTTTATTTCTGACCCAGTGGGTTTAAAACTCGTGGGCGAGCACATCGATGTCAATAAGATTTGTGTTGAAATTGATTATCCCCACTCTGACGCCAACTGGCCCAATGCTCCCGAGAATTTATTAAAAGAGTTCGAAGCGGCCAACATTAGTGACGACGACATAAACGCTATGACTCATCTAAACGCCATGCGCGAATTCCAATATGACCCGTTCTCATATCGTGCCCGTGAAAAATGTACCGTTGAGGCGTTGCGACTCGAAGCGATTGACGTTGATACTCGCCCGACGCCTAAAGGCCGGCGGTTTCCTCACCGCAAAGGTCTCGCGGTCAGCGAACTAAATCCCACCGCGTAAAAATCTTATGGACGGCGACTCTTTTGAGCACGAATTGCCTCCTCGGTCGGCTCAGCCACTTTGGGTGCACTTTGTTATCGACTCGGCCATCGCTTTTGTCGCCACTGCCCTAGTGCTCTGGTTTTTCGGTACACCCTTTTGGGTGATGGTGCTAATAGCACTCGTATTGGGTTCAATAGCGACACCGCTTACCCGCCGGTGGGAATACCGACAACTTCTTGCTCGAAACAGTTCGAGCGACTAACGACGTTCGAACTTAACTTCAGACTTTTCTCGGTCCCAAGTAGATGGAGTGACTCCATCGTCACGCAGTTCGTACTTAAGCACTCGCCCCACTGGGTTGCGCGGAAGATCGGCTCGAAATTCGATGTATCTAGGAACCGCGAAGTAAGGAACCCGATCAACTGACCAAAGACATAGCTCTTCCTCGGTAAGCGTTGCCCCTTCCGCCAATACAGCCGTTACCTTTACTTCGTCTTCGCCCATTTCGCTCGGCAAGGAGTGCACGGCAAGATCGACTAGATCGGAATGACCATGGAAAATACGCTCCATCTCAAAACTCGAAATATTTTCTCCTCGGCGGCGTAAATAATCTTTTTTACGATCAACAAAAAAAAGGAAGTCATCATCGTCAATGCGGCCTAAATCGCCGGTATGGAACCAACCGTCTTTCATAACGGCAACACTTTCTTCTGGTCGCCCCCAATAGCCTTTTGACATGATGTTGGAACGGACTGGCTGACAGACAATTTCACCAACCGTGTCAGGAGCAACTGGTGACCCCTCATCGTCAACTATTCGCACCAAAAAATCATTTGTGTTGGGTTTCCCCGCAGCTCCAACTTTATTTTCTTCCCCAGCCGGTAAAAGAGAAATCAAAGATGCTTCGGTAAGCCCATAGCCCGCACTAAAAGTGGCGCAGTCGAAACGATCCCGCCACGCGTGGTCGGTTGCTGGCGGCATAGGGGCCGCCGCGCAGAGTCGTAATTTGTGGCCAGTTTGATCAGGGTGATCATCAGCTTCGGCGATCAAAATTGCTAGTGACCCTAACAACGAAACCATCGTCGCTCCAGTGCGTTTAACTTCGGGCCAAAATTGTGAAACCGAAAACCGCTTGGCGATACTCGATTGGCCACCCACGAGGAGAGTCCCTACTACACAGACAGATATGGCGTTGAAATGAAATAGAGGCAAAGGAGTTAAAATTACGTCGTTCGATTGTCGTCCCCACGCTCGAGTGATTTGGTCAGCCAAAGCAACAATGTAGTGATGGGGCAACATGCAGCCTTTAGATGGTCCAGTAGTGCCGGCGGTGTAAATAAAGCAGGCTAAATCTTCGGGACCGATTTCTTTACTTGATTCTAAAAATGCTGAATCGTATCGATTAATCAGCTCATCAAAATCATAGGTAGGAAGTTCGCTAGATTTTTCATCACCAGTTAGCCCCACGACAACATTGGCCACCAAGTTGGGTAGTCCGGTGGTAAAAACTTCATGGATCCGAGAGGAAAAGTCGGCTTGAGTAATTATCGTTTTAGCGCCCGAGTCGGCCAATTGATGATGCAAAAACTCACCCTTATAAGCAGTATTGATGGGAACATGAATAGCCCCAAGCTTGAGCGTAGAAAAAAAAGCCAATACCTGACTAACTGAATTCTCTAATAATGTGGCCACCCGATCGCCAGGTTCAACCCCAAAGTCAACCAAAGCCCGGGCCAAACGATTACTGGATTCATCGATTTCGCGGGCACTGTAAGCATCGCCCGCGAAATCGAGGTACAAGCCGTCGGGATCGGTTTCTAGTCGCAGGTTCAGAGCATCTAGAACTGTGACTTGGGGACCTAAAGAACTCATATACCTGACACTAGCGTCAGGTGCGACAAAGGGTCTAGACGGCGACGGCGAAACTAACCGCTCGCGGTGGTTAAAGTGGCGGCTAAAAAATCCGCGTGCTGCGTCGGAGTACCGAAAACTGTATTCAGCATCCAGGCTCGCTTGAGGTAGAGATGGACATCCATCTCCCAAGTAAACCCCATGCCGCCGTGAACTTGCAGCGACCCCTTAGCGTTAGCCAGCGCCGCTTCACCCGCGAGCACGCGCGCCCCTGCTACCGGGCGGACGACCTCGGACAAAATGGCGGAGTCTTGGGTAAGTAGATCATCAAGAGTGACCGCCGCTGCGTCTACGGCCGCGCGAGCGACTTCAGCTCGTACCGCCATATCGGCCAGCAAGTGCTTGATTGCTTGAAATGAACCGATCGGGCGATCGAACTGATCTCGCTCGAGCGCATAACTAGTAGCAATTTCAACGCACGCCTGAGCCATACCGACTTGGTACGCCGAGGTAAGCACCGCCCCACCCAGTCGCCATTGGGCGGCCGCGTCGGGGCCGAGAAAAAGTTCACCGACGGGAAATTTATCAAGCACTGATACGGGAGTTAGTGGGTCAAGCGGCCAATCAATTTGGGGGGCTCGACGAACTGCCTCCGCATCGAAACACACAACCCCCTCGTTACTCAGCCCCAATACGGTGTCAGCCTGAGCACCAAATTCGACCATCACTCGATGTTCCCCGTTCGCAACCGCCTCCGATTGATCTGGCCAAGATTCGACGCCCGTAACAATCCCCTCGCAACCCGCGGCTCCGTTAGCCAAGTGAGTCCATACCAATGGGCCGGGAACCAACACTCGACCTAATTCCTGAAACGCAATACTGCTGTCGGCCCAACTAAACCCATCAGTCCGTAAAGAAAAAACTCCGGCATCAGATAACTCTTTATGCATTTCTTGATCAAAGCCTAAACGCACACGCTCGCTCGTAAAACGCCCAGCGCACAGTGCTCTAATACCGTCGCGTAAGTCTTCTTGGTCTGCACTTAAATCGAAATTCACTTGCTCTCCAAAAGCCAGGGACGCTCTTTAGGAAGATTGAGCAATCGTTCACCGATGATGTTGCGCTGGATTTGTGAAGTTCCCGCTGCGATCGGAAGAGAAAGCGTGCGCAGCCTTTCTTCAACTAAAAAGTCATGAATATCGAACGCTCTGCGGTCAAGCACCCGCATGCATATCTCGCCTAAACGCTCTCGCACTTGGGAGTACGCAAGCTTCAACATCATCGCTCCGGGACCGGGCGCTCCCCGCTGAGCGGCCTGTGAAACATTGCGTTTAGTTAGTGCCCATAAAGCATCAAGTTCAGCAACTACATGAGCCAACTCGCGCCGTTCACTTTTGTCAACCACCGAAGGCGCAAGATCTTCAGCCATCTGCAGAGCATCGATCATCTCAGTGACAAAAGCAGTTCCTCGCTCAAAAGCCAAAGTGACATTAGTTACCCGCCAGCCATCATTTTCTTCACCCACTCGATTTTCGACGGGAACCCTAACGTCGTCAAGAAAAACTTCACAAAACTCTGACGAGCCTAAAAGAGTCTCGATTGGCCGTACTTCTATACCGGGCAAGTTCATCGGCAAAATCAACCAAGTAATCCCCCGATGCTTGCGGGCATTTGGATCAGTGCGCACAAGCAACTCTCCGAATTCACCTACATGACCAAAAGAACACCAAGTCTTACGACCCGACACTATGTAGTCGTCTCCGTCGCGTACCGCTCGGGTTGACAATCCTGCTAGGTCAGAACCCGCCCCGGGTTCAGAAAAACACTGACACCAGATTTCTTCACCGCTCAGAATTTTAGGTAAGTGTTCCTCTTTTTGCTTATCAGTTCCCTCGGCCACCAAAGTGGGGCCGGCATGGAGTGTGCCGACGAAATTGACACCCACGTACGGGGCTCGAGCGCGGGTGGTTTCTTCCAAAAATATCATCTGCTCGCTGGGGGAAGCATCTCGACCGCCGTATTCACGCGGCCAATTCATTCCTGCGTAGCCAGCATCAAAAAGTTTTTTTTGCCATTCAGTGTCGAAGCGCACCCGCTCGTCCCAGTCTTCGCGTTGGGGAACGGAACCGAGAGAGAAAAGAGCAGACTTAAGCCAGACCCTTAGTTCGTCACGAAATAACTCATCTGACTCAGAGTAGCGAAGGTCCATTCGAGAAAGAATCTTATCGGGCGAGCACTCAAGTCTCTTGTCTCAGCACCTAGTGCCTATCTTGGGCGCTTTGGTAGAGATTAAATAACGGTTCACCAGCTTATCGACACAGTCTTTGCCCGAAGCGTAAGCCGTGTGCCGGGCACCTTCAGTGGTAACTAGAACTGCATTACCCAGCTCTTTAGTTAAACCTTCCGCCCAAGCCAACGGAGTGGCGGGGTCGTTGCGAGTCCCAATTACTAGTATCGGCTTGTTCGTCTGTGCCGGCAGAGCAACTAACGGTTCGGCTGCTACTGGCCAAAACGCGCATACTAAAGAATTGTTGACGACAGAACGCCCTAGCCGAGGCGCAGCCGCGGCGGCGGCCGACTCGATGCGGCGAATTCCTTCGATACCCCCAACGTCGGGACCGTCGATGCACCCCACTCCAAAAAACGACTCAGTTAAATTGTCGTAACTCCCCTTCCCCAGCCTTCCGGTGTATAGATCGGAATAAAACAAAAGTTCAGCACCGTCACCTTCATCGGCCGCCGCGAGCGCAGAGGCCAGAGTCGCCCAACCATCTTCGCCTTCGTAGAGGATTTGTGAAACGCCTATATCGAAAAGGGTTCCGTTAAGTTTTCGCTTCTCGCCATCATTAACAGTTAGAGGAATCTCCCCTACTTGTGTTCTTATCTTGTCGTAGGCGGAGGCCGACTCACCATTTTTGTGAAAAGCGCAGTCAGCGCTCTCAGAGCAATCCTGCAGAAAAAGATTGAGCGAGTTTTCAAAAGCCTCTGATTGCTGGACTTGGAGACTCTGGGAATCAAGACTGGGGTCAACTGCGCCATCAAGAACAAGGGCTCGCACTCGATCGGGGTACTGATTTGCGTATTGCGCTCCTAGGTAAGAGCCGTACGAATAACCCAAATAAGTAAGACGTTTTTCTCCGAGGGCAGCCCTAATTAGCTCTAGGTCGCGAGCCGCTCTTCGAGTGGACAAAAACGGGAGTTTGTCCCCGTCAGACTTACTGCACGCGTTGGCCAGATTGCGGAAGCCTTCTTCAAGTTGAGTGCGGGCGAACTCGGTGTCAGGAGCCCAATCAAGCGCGTAAATAGAATCAAAATCGTCGGTGCAATCGACTCCGGCACTTTTGCCTGTCCCCCGAGGATCGAAACCAACAATATCGAAACGATCTTGGATAACCTCGGGCAAACTAGCAGCGAAATCAAGAGCGAACTGAGCCCCCGGAGCGCCGGGACCACCAGGATTAACCACCAAAGCACCAATGCGCTTTTCGGGATCACGGGCTTTCACTCGAGCAAGAGCCAGTTTGATCGTTGGACCGCCAGAGATTGTGTCGTCAAGGGGAACGATCAAGCGAGCGCACTGACCCCCACTACCGCACGCCGTCCATTTTAACTTTTCATCTTTTATTGATGCTCGCGCCTTGGAGATATCAACCAACGCAGTTGAAGCGACTAGCAAGATGGACAATAGGATCACTGAGCTATAGATAAATTTTTTATATATCACTTTCTCTAGCGTAGGTTGTTCGCAACCCCAATTCCTTGCGGGATGCTTTAAGAGAAAGCTGCCCCTAATTCAGATAAGAATGGGTTAATAGCATCACGATTTTTTAAAAATCGGCCGAGGGCGAGGGATACCGTGGTTACCCCCTCAGCCGCCAAAGCCGGAACCGGAACCAATGTGGCCTCTAAGTCGAAATCCCCATTCTTGTCAGTAACCGCAGGAAGACCTGCTCGCACACACAGAGTGGAGGGATCTCGGCCCACGGCCGCGAAGGAACCGCGTATCAATTCGATCCCTCTCTTCAAATCGTCGTCGCTCATCGCTCCAATGGGTAACCAGCCATTCCCTAGTTCGGCTATGCGCGAAGCGGTCGAAAGAGTTGCCCCACCACCAAACCATAAAGGGATCCCACCGACTTGGGTTGGTCGGGGCTCACACCATAAATTTTTGAACGAAAACGAAGGCGAAGAAAATGAAACTGGGGGTGGAGTACTCCAAAGGGCGCGGCAAGCACGAATAATGTCGTCCGCACGCTCGGCGCGATCAGCAAACGGAGCGCCGGGATCAATAAATTCTTCTCGTTGCCAACCAGTGCCTAGGCCAAGATCGAGGCGCCCTTTCGACAAAACATCGAGAGTGGCCACAGTCTTTGCCGTTACTAAAGCACCCCGCAACGGAGTGATAAGTATCCCGGTCCCTAGTCGAATTTTTTTAGTAACCGCCGCAAAGGCGGACAAAGTAGTCAGTGGTTCTAACCAAGGTTCTTCCGGTGGATACGGGAAAGTTCCGAACGGATAGCGGTCGGTGCGATCACCAATAGCTAAATGATCAGGAATGACCAACTGATTGATCCCCACTTCGTCGGCGACTTGAGCCACCGAAAGGACCGCCGCGAGGTCGTCGCCAAAAAGCCGAGCCAACCCCGATATGGTCACGGAAACTTTCATAAAAACCGGCCCTCTAATGAGGCCAAGTATGCGAAGTGCTTGAGAGGGTCCATTCGCGGCAGCATAGAGGGATGGATCGACTCAAGGGAAAAGTAGCCCTCATCACTGGGGCCGGCACCGGAATGGGAAGTGTCGCCGCCCAGATATTCGCCGCCGAAGGTGCCCGCATCATGGTGGTAGATATTAACGCGGAAATGGGTAACGCCACCGTAGAGGCAATTAAGTCCGAAGGCGGACAGGCCGCATTTATCGCGGCCGACGTTTCGGATGAGCAACAAGTTCAAGCGATGGTGCAAGGTGCGCTCGATAATTTCGGTGCACTCCATATTGTTTATAACAACGCGGGCATATTTCCGGCCGATGACGGTGGGCTAACCGAAACCTCAAGTTCGACTTGGGATCAAGTATTAGCGGTAAATTTAAAAGGGGTTTGGTTGGGTTGTAAATACGCAATACCCGCTTTAATCGCCTCCGGTGGTGGTTCCATCATTAACGTAGCTTCGTTCGTTGCTCTCATGGGTGCTGCTACTCCTCAAATTGCTTACACCGCGAGCAAGGGCGGAGTGTTAGCAATGACACGAGAAATTGCCGTCGAGTACGCGCGTAAAAAAATTCGAGCTAATGCTTTGTGTCCGGGCCCGATTGACACTCCCTTATTAGCTGAACTTATGGCCAACCCCGAATGGGCTCGCCGACGACTGATGCACATACCTATGGGACGACCCGGTCGGCCAGAAGAAATTGCTAAGGCGGCACTATTTCTTGCTTCGGATGACGCATCTTTTATGACTGGAGCGGCATTAGTTGTTGATGGTGGTATCACTGCGGCCTACGTCACCCCAGAGGACTGAAATAAGATGAGTCGTATGACGGGATTACTTTCTATAAAAGAAATAGACCAAATGGTGGCCGGTGGATCTATTGACACCGTAATAGTGGCCTTCACTGACTTGCAGGGCCGTTTAATGGGAAAGCGAGTCACCGGTAATTTTTTTGTCGACCATGTAATTCAAGATGGCATCGAGGCGTGTAATTATCTATTAGCCCTTGATGTCGACATGACTCCACTAGATGGATACGAATACGCAAACTGGGATAAGGGCTACGGTGACTTTTCTGGTCAGCCCGATTTATCTACCCTGCGACTTATTCCGTGGCTGGAAAAAACCGCTTTAGTTTTATGTGATTTATTTGATGTTAAAAGTGGAGAACCAGTAGAAGTTTCTCCTCGGCGTATTTTGCAACGTCAAATAGAAAAAGCGGCTGAAGCAGGATTCCAGATTAAATGTGGGTCTGAACTTGAGTTTTATCTATTTCAGGACTCGTATCGAGATGCTCGTAATCAAAACTACCAATACCTCGAGTACCACTCGGGATACAACGAGGACTACCACATACTGCAAACTACGCGTGATGAATACATAATTCGCGCGATCCGAAACGGCATTGGCGGGGCTGGTATCCCAGTCGAATTTTCTAAGGGAGAGGCTGGAGCGGGGCAACACGAAATCAATATCCGCTATGCCGACGCCCTGACCATGGCTGATAACCATGTGATTTATAAAAATGGAGCCAAAGAAATTGCTGATCTAAACGATCGCTCTATAACTTTCATGGCGAAATACGATATGAACCAAAGTGGATCTTCCTGTCATATCCATTCAAGTATTTGGTCACTTGACGGCAAAACTTCGCTTATGCACGACCCTAACGGTGACGAAAATATGTCAAAAGAGTTTCGGGGATGGCTCGGAGGGCAATTGGCCCACGCCCGTGAACTGGCTTGGATGTATGCCCCTACGGTCAATTCGTACAAGAGATACCAGTCTGAATCTTGGGCTCCCACCGCTATTGCCTGGGGCACCGACAACCGCACTTGTGGATTCCGAGTAGTCGGACACGACGGTGCTAGTCATCGGGTAGAAAATCGGCTACCCGGAGCAGACTGCAACCCCTATCTAGCTTTTGCCGCCACTATCGCCGCCGGTCTTTCTGGAATAAAGGCACAAACGGATCCAGGACCCGCGTTCAACGGCAACGCGTACTCAACCGATAAAAATAATCTGGACACTAAAACTCGTATTCCTAGTGACATAGTTTCGGCTATTGAATGTTTTTCCACTAGCACCTTAGCCAAAGAATCTTTTGGTGAACTAGTCCACGGCCACCTGCTCAATACCGCCCGCCAAGAATGGGCGGCCTTTGGTGGTGTGATAACTGACTGGGAGCGCCGGCGCTGCTTTGAGCAATTCTAAAATGAGCACCAACTCACCCCTACCGTTTATCGCTATCCCCTCCTACCCACGAATAAAAAAAGGGGCAATACGACATTGGCACAGCGACACTCTTGGCGTCCCAATTCGTTACGTTGAATCGCTACGACGAGCAGGGGCACAAGAAGTCATCGTTCTGGCCGAAGACTTCAACGCGAACAACGTAGATGCAATTTTAGATCGACTTGACGGTTTGCTGCTTCTAGGAGGAGGCGACATTGACCCTAAAAGTTATGGTGAAGCCGCCACTAAACCGATACTGGCTTCAGATCTAAAACGCGACCAGGCCGAATTAGATTTATTGCGAGGAGCGTTAGAAAGACAAATGCCCATACTGGGAGTTTGTCGCGGCCACCAATTGCTCAATGTCGCTCTAGGCGGAACTCTTGATCAAGATATATCGGGCCGCACCGATCTGGATTCGCACGGTAAACCCGGGCTAGACGACGGTGAGGTAATGCACGATGTCGTTATTGAACCCGCTACCCGATTGTCTCGCGCGGTTGGTTTTGATCGCCTCTCGTGTTCAAGCCATCATCATCAAATAATCACCGCTCCCGGTGCAGGTCTTAGAGTTACTGCTCGTACGAGTGATGGAGTGATTGAGGCAACAGAATATTCTGACTCAAACTTGCCGTGGGTGGTCAGTGTTCAGTGGCATCCGGAAGACACCACTGCTACCGACCCCGGTCAACAATCGATATTCAATGCTTTTGTTGAACAGGCTAAGGGGAGTAGAGATCTCGTAAATCGTGTTTGAGAACCTTGCCCGATGGGTTGCGAGGGATAGTGTCAACGACTTCAATTTGTTCCGGGACTTTTTGCTTAGCCAGCCCAGCCGCAGTTAAAAAATCGAACAAATCTTTGGCAGTAGGTTCACTAGATCCGTCGACAAGAGTAATTACCGCACATGCTCGCTCACCAGTCTTAGGATCAGGTAAACCAATAACGGCAACGTCAGCGATGTCGGGGTGAGTGAAAAGAAGGTCTTCTAACTCTTTGGCAGAGATATTTTCACCGTGGCGGATGATGATGTCCTTAACTCGGCCAGTAATGCGCAAATGACCGTCGTCATCTAGGCGGCCAATGTCGCCCGTGCGGAACCATCCCTGATCGTCAAACGCATCGGAGTCAAGGGGGGAATCCAGATAACCCTTAAAAATCTGGGGCCCCTTGGCTCTCACTTCACCCTCTTCGCCCGCGTTGGCTATCTCGCCGTCAAATTTAACTATCCGAAGCGTTACTCCTGGAGTAGGCGTTCCTTCCGTTTCCGCTAACTGCTGATCGCGATCATGGACTGAGTTCATCGTAAGAATCGGAGCCTCAGTAAGGCCATAACCCGAGACAATCCCTACGCCTCCCAATTCATTCTTTACATCGAAATGCAACTGAGGAGGTTTAGGCGCACCGCCGCCCGGATAAGCCCGAGCATCAGGGAAAAGCGGAGACTCCGGCGCTTCTCTCTGCGCGGCTAAATAAGCCATATGGAACGGAGTCCCTGCTCCAGCCAGAGTTACTTGCTCACGCACTAACACCGGGATTGTGGTGTCCGGAATAAAAGCTTCAACAAATATGCACCTACAACCCGTCATTAGCATCGCGTAAAGCCATCCGATACCACCGATATGAGTAAAAGGAAAGACCATCGCGGCACGATCAGAGTCGTCGATTTCTAAAGCGTTGATCATTCCAATCGCCGAGGCTTTTACTGTTAGGTCAGTATGTCGAGCACCTTTGGGGTCGGCAGTTGTACCCGAGGTATAGAAAATCCAGCGCACAGGGTCAGATTCATCAGTAATCGCGCCTGGGGGCTCGGGTAGTGACTCTAAGTCGCCTTCGGGAAGTTGATGGTCGACGATAAGAATTTTCAAATCAGAGACTTCGTCAGCAATGGCTTGCGCTTCGGATCCGAATTCTCTTCCCCGCCACTCCGAAGGAACAATAAAGAATTTAGCCTTAGTCTGTTTGACAATAAACTTCATTTCTCGCGGCCCCAAAATTGGCAGCATCGGATTTTGTATCGCGCCCAGCCGAGATAAAGCGGCTACCAGCACTGCGGATTCCAACCAAGTCGGCAGCATCCACGAAACCCGAACATCAGGTCCGACCCCCAACTCAGCCAGCCCCGCGGCGGCCCGCTCGGCCACTTCAAGAAATCCCTGAGCCGTTAACGTACGGCCGTCTTCATCAATCGCCAACACCGCATCGGGAGTTTCTTGAGCCCGAGCAACAACTATTTCCCACAACCCCGCGCTATCAGTTAATTCCATTTTTACTCCCTAACCGCAAGTAATCCCACCGTCCATACCCACTATTTGTCCAACCATGTAACGACCATCACTAGAAGCAATAAAGGCAACTAGGGCTGCTATTTCGGCCGGCTCAGAGTTTCCTAGGGGCGACATAATACGAGCAAAATCTTTCCCGCTCGCGCCTTCGGGGAATCCCCAAGTATCAATCATCGGTGTGTTCATTCCTCCAGGAGCAACCGCGTTAACTCGAACACCTCGAGAGCGATACTCCACTGCGAGTGCTCGAGTCAGATTCACCACTCCCCCCTTAGACGCACAGTAAGCGGCAGAATACGGTTGTCCCATCAATCCCGCGTTAGACGCTATGTTGACGATTGAGCCACTTTCTTTCTCAATCATTCCCGGAAGAACACTGCGACACATCAAAAATGTGCCAGTCAAATTTACTCCGATAATGTGCTCCCAGTTCTCCTGAGTTTCAAGTTCACTACGAACAAACTTGCCGATGCCCGCGCAATTGACCAAAATATCTGGCTGTCCTAAGTCAGAAATCACTTTCGCTACGGTTTGGTCAACCGATTCCCATTTACCCACATCAACTGAATAAGCACGAGCCGATTTTTGGCCAGAATTTATTTTTTTAGCAGCCGTTGTGGCCGTATCGAGATTTAAGTCCAATAAAGCAACCGTGGCCCCTTCTTCCGCCAAGCGCTGCGCGGTGGCGTACCCAAGCCCTGACCCGGCACCGGTGACTACAGCAATTAGATCATCAAATCGAGCCATTTTCGCCTCTCTGCGATTACTTATCTTGATCGGCCAATATACCCGTCCCGTCGAAACCGATACGCTGCAACACCGTGGAAGATCCCTTGCTAACTGCCGATTGGCTAAGAATAGCGGCCCATAAATATCCCGACCGAGATGCTTATGTGCACGGTAACCGTCGAGGGACTTATCAGTGGCTTGATCGTTGTGCTGACGGGTTTGCGGCAACACTTATGAATAATGGAGTAAAGCCCGGAGACGTATTGGCTCTCCTTTTACCCTCATCAATCAAATTCGCGGTTTGCTATCTAGGAGCCTTGAGGGTTGGGGCAATAACTTCTGCGATCAATTTACGCCTTGGCCCCTACGAGCAACTCAGCATCTTACGCAGGACTCAGCCTGTCGTTGGCGTAGTAGGCGACGGCGTAGAGATACCCGCCGAAATTTCAATTAACACTATTTTTCGGCTACCAGACTTAAAAGAGGCTTTTGGCGCGCCGCCGCCGAAAAATTTTCCGAATTTAAAACCCACTCACCCAACTTGCATCGTATGGACTAGTGGAACAACCGGTGATCCAAAAGGTGCGATCTATGACCATCAAGCTCAAGAAGCGATTTCTCGCAACATCGGCGAACTCACTAGGCCGGGAGACCGTCGGCTAGTAGTTCTCCCTTTTGCTCATGTCGGCTACATGACCCGCATGTGGGATGAGCTGGCTAACGCCACAACGATAGTTCTAGGTGCCGAGCCCTGGTCACCGAAAGAGACTTTAAGAATTATCCGTGACGAATCAATCACCATGGCGACTGGAGTCCCTACTCAGTGGCAACTTTTGCTAGAGCATCCAGATTTAGAAAAAACTGAGTTTTCTAATGTGCGGGTGGCGGGGATCGGGGCCGCGGCTATTTCTCCAGATTTGATTGGTCGACTCAGAGAGTCGCTGGGATGTCCTTTTATTACTCGCTACACCAGTACTGAAGCTGGAGTAACTACTAGCACCCACACCTCTGATCCGGATGAAGTAGTAACCAATACCGTTGGTCAGCCAGCACCGGAAGTCGACCTTTTGATTATCGATGAGTCCGGCAGTGAATCTCCCCCCGGTGAAGTTGGGGAAGTTATCTGTAAATCACCGGCAATGATGCTCGGATATTGGGAAGACCCTGAACTTACGGGCAGCGTTATTGATTCCGGAGGCTGGCTGCACACTGGGGATCTGGGGTACATCCGTGCCGACGGGAATCTGGTCTTGGTTGGTCGGAAAAAAGAAATGTACATTCGCGGCGGTTACAACGTTTACCCAGTTGAGATAGAAGCAATACTCACTGAACATCCCGCCATTAACCGAGTAGCAGTTATTGGCGTGGACGACCCCGTACTCGGGGAGATTGGCGTGGCTTGTTTAGTCACAGCCCCAGGGGCCAAAATTTCTTTGGCTGAAGTGCAACAATGGTGCACGGATAGATTGGCCGACTACAAAGCGCCGGATCGCATTATGGTTTTAGACCAATTACCACTAACTCCTATGCTAAAAATCGACAAGAAAAATCTTGCCGCCCATTACCAGATCGACAAGGAGACCAAGCCGTGACTATGAGTTCGAGCGAATCACGCTACCAAAGTGCTGACATCGGACGGTCAGAGCGTCCGATAAAAGTGGGGTCACTATTATTTACGATGGTCGAACCTCATCGGGGTCATGAAGTTGCTTACAACCGATGGTACGAACGCGATCACTTTTATGCCGGTTGCATGATCGGTAGATGGCAGTTCGCCGGTGGACGATTCATCGCTACTCGCGACTGCAAAGAACGGCGCTACCCAGCTGACTCCCCTATTGTTCCGGACTCAAAAACTGGTTCGTATCTAGCTCTCTACTGGGTACTCGACGATCATCACGACGAGTGGAATGAGTGGGGAGTCGAACAAGTTAACTGGCTCCATGCCAACGACCGCATGTTTAATGAGCGTGACCACATCCATACCGCCCTTTACCAATGGGCCGGCGAAGTTAACGCTCCGGGAAGTTCGATGCCGGCTGAATTGGCTCTTGATCGCCACTACCCCGGCATCGGTGTTCTCATCGGCGAACTCGCCGACAAAATAAGCGTAGGTGCGGCTTTGGAATGGTTAAACAATTTACCCTGTCCCGCCGATGTCGCTTTAGTGGGAACGCCTTTACCGTTACGAGGCGATCGGCCGGCCGATGTGCCTGACACTCAGGCGGCCAATCGAGTCTTGATTGTTGGGTTTCTTGACCGCGATCCACTCGCCACTTGGGATTCCAAATTCGCGAATCTTGGAGATGCGTTTTCTGAGGCCGGTCTCGGAAAGATAGTTTTTGCCTCACCGTTTCTAGCGACGGTACCCGGAACAGACACTTACACTGATCAACTCTGGTAGAAGTCTTTAAGCTTAAACTAAAGACTTAAAAATTGGTAAGACCAAAACGGGTTCGCCAGAACTGTTTGATTCAGTTTCATAATCAACGGTCACAGAAAGCCCGAGTCGAAGTGAACTTATATCTTTGATATTAGTAACGATTCGAACGCCTTCCTCGGTTTCGACTACCACAACCGCGTAGGGAACTAATTCGGCGAATGCAGGATGTAAAGCCTGATGCACCACCGTCCAAGTAAAAATCTGCCCGCGGCCACTAGATTTTTCCCAAGACCAGTCGTTTGATCCACACGCCGCGCAACTAACCCGCGGAGGGTGGCGCCACTGCTGGCACTCAGAACAACGCTGAAACCGTAGTTCACGAAGTGCACACCAGGCGTAAAATTCGCCCGTAAGTCCATCGAGTTGAGGACGGGGCCGCTCCATGAAAGTCATCGACCTCTACCCAGTACCGCGATGCTTCCGTCGCCAAAATCACCCCAGCCGGTAACAACACCCAGTTGGGCGTCTTTAACTTGAGCCAACCCGCCGGCGTGACGCAACTGCCGTACTGCTTCCACGACGTGATTCATTCCCCACGCATGGCCTTGTGAGAGCAATCCGCCGTGAGTATTTAGTGGATGCTTGCCGCCCAGCCCAATAGTGTCTGAATTAACAAAATCTTTAGCCTCGCCCGGACCACAAAGTCCAAGTGCTTCAATCTCAAGTAAGACTACATCGGTAAAGCAATCGTAAATTTGCAAAAAATCAAGGTCTTGTGGCGACACCCCGGCCATAGAAAAAGCGGCGGGGGCGGCGTACGAAAGGCCGATGCGAAAAAGATCGGTGCGGTTAGGTATATCGTCAGCCGGATAAGGATGACCTTCAGCAACACCAAGAATCTCGACCACTGGTTGTTTTAGATCACGGGCTCGTTCACTAGAAGTAATTACTACTGCTGCGGCGGCATCAGTTTCTATACAACAATCAAAAAGGCGAAACGGCTCCGACACTAACCGAGACTCCAAATAATCATCCATTGTCATGGGTCGGCCCCGCATGACCGCTCGATCATTATTTTGCGCGTGCGCTCGACAGGTAAGCGCCACTATGCCGGTGGCTTCTGGAGGAACAGAAAAAATTTGTCGATACCGCATGGCAATCCACGCGTACATCTGCGCCGCCGCTAGGGCACCAAAAGGACGGTAATAATCAATGGCCGTATCAGCTACCGACGTATTCAAAAAAGTGTGCCGGGGCTGACGAACTCCAGACCGAGGACGAAAAATCGAATACCCGTTCCAGCCCACTGGGACTAAAACTGCGGTAGCCAGCCCTTCGGTCACGGCCATAGCCGCACTGGCAAGAGCCGCGGTTGGACTGGCACCCCCCATCATCACCGTGGCGGCATAGCGTAAGTCCTCTATTCCTAAGTTCACCGCCAGTTCTTCGGCGGTAGTAAACCCTGCGGGAGCCATAATCCCATCGATGCCGGTTCCGTTTGGCCCCGATAAACCCGCGTCACTAATTGCCGCTCGAGATGCTTCGAGAATTAGCTCAATTGGTAATCGATCTGAACCCCGAACATAATCAGTTTCGGCAATTCCGACTATCGCTGCAGCACCGCTTAACGTCACTAACTGGGAGGCTATCGTTCGGTGACCCGCATTGTCCGGACTCTTTGGGAGAATTAGTGCAGCTTGATCATTATTTACGCAGCGACTTGCCCAACGTGGTCGCCAATGCGGTAGAACTTGAGGCGCTCGGATTTGACGGCCTTTACACCGCCGAAGGTCCTCACGAACCGTTCCTCCCGCTTGTCCTAGCCGGAGAACACACCAACAAGACTTTGTTGTTCAGCAATATTGCGGTCGCTTTTGCCCGTAGCCCAATGGATTTGGCTCAAAGTGCTGACACCTTGCAACGCACGACGGCGGGAAGATTTGTTCTAGGAATCGGCTCACAAATTCGCCCGCACATAGAAAACCGATTTTCGATGACGTGGGGTCGCCCAGTGCTAAGAATGCGCGAAATGGTGGGAGCGATAAAAGCCATTCAGACCGCGTGGCAGGAACAATCTCAACTCAACTACCGCGGTGAGATCTACCGTCATACGCTTATGACCCCATTTTTCGATCCCGGCCCCAACCCTTACCAGCCACCGCCAATTTGGGTGGCGGCCCTCGGTCCGCGTATGACCAAAATGGCTAGCGAGGTTGGCGACGGGCTTTTGATCCATCCTTTTCACTCGGGTCTGTTTGTCCACGACCACGTAATGCCGATGGTCGAAGAAGGGCTGAAGGGGTCGAATCGAAAACGAACAGAATTCACGATCTCGGCCACCCCGATTGTCAGCACCGGCAGCACCGAAGAAGAGCAAGTTCAAGCCCAAGTTGCGGTTAGAGGGATGTTGGGTTTCTATGGTTCTACTCCGGCTTACCGAGTCACCCTCGACGCGCACGGATGGGGAGACCTTCAAAACGAACTTCACGCACTCACCAAGGCCGGCCGCTGGTCAGAGGTTGGATCGATTATCCCCGATGAGGTGGTAGACGCTTTAGTAGTTCAAGGTGAGCCGCACGAGATTCGCGACTTGCTCAAAAAGCGCTACGGAACAAACGTGGATAGAGTTGGACTTTCGATGCCCTACCCAGTATCACCCACAACGCTGGCAGCAATAGTGGCTGGGGCCTAACCGTAAAAGGAGAACGCATTATGGCTAAGGGAGTTTTTCTGGCTTTTTCAAATGCCGCTAACGATCAAGTACACGAAGAGTACAACGAGTGGTACGACAACGTTCACATGAAGGAAGTCTTGGCCTTGCCCGGAGTAATTTCGGCCCGGCGATTCAAACTTGCCAACGCTCAAATTATGCCGGGTGATGACGCGGGGGGACGAAATTACCTCGCGCTCTATGAAGTTGAAGTCGAAAATTGGGAAGACTTAGCTCGAGTCCAGCAGCAAGGATTCGCCAACGGAAACATCACGATCAATACTGATTTATTACAACTCGACCCTATGGTTCAAACCATGGTGTTTGAAGAGATCACGGCCGAGACTCGGGGTTAACAAACTTTTAGATTTAGGCTAAATCGTTAATCGCGGGAAGTACTTCGTCGCGGAAAATCTCGACGTTACTTAGAAACTCAGAACGAGTATCGCCAGGAATGCTGGTAGTTATATAGGTCACCCCCACTTCGGCCAGGCTGCGAATACTCGTAATCACGTCTTCAGCCACTACCGGTGCGTTGGTGAACATGTCAAGACCCAGCGGCATAAAAACAATTTCCAGTGGGTCGGTCCGACCATGTTCAACGGCTAAAGCGTGAATTTTTTGAATACGCGTATGCAAATCATCAAGTGTTTCTAGAGCTGGTGTGCGCAATCGAGAAACCGTACGGGCAGAGTTAGGCATCGGCACCCAGCCGTCGGCCAATTCGACTGCTCGCCGCATTGCCTTGGTGGCATTGCCACCAATCCAAATCGGTGGGCCCCCAAGAGTTGCTGGTTTGGGCAACATCGTATTGCCCGCAGCAACAAAATTCAGCCCGGTCATAGTTACGCTCTCACCTTGCCAAGCCTGACGCATTGCCTTAATTGCTTCATCGGTAATCTCGTTTCGGTTAGCGAAATCGGCACCAAGAGCAGCGAACTCTCCATCCATGTAACCCGCGCCTAAACCTAAAATGACGCGTCCTCCAGAAAGGGCATCGAGAGTGGCCACCGACTTGGCTAATAAAAATGGGTTGCGATAAGCGGCGATGCATAAATTCGTTTCGAGCCGAATAGAAGTTGTCGTGGCCGCAGCAAACGCCAACGCTACAAACGGATCCAAAGCGTGATGTCCACCCTTAGCAAGCCAATCGTCGGAAGGAAACGGATGCTCAGTTACGAAAACTGCGTCGAACTTTGATTCCTGGGCCGCGATCGAAATCTCACTAATGGCCTCGGCGTTAGCGAGTTCGCTAAATCGGTCGAGCCGGTGAGTGGGCAAACCAAGCGAGACTTTCATTGACAAACTCCCATGAACACTTAGTGGCCCCTTTGGCTCTAGACGAGTTCTAATGTAAATGCTAGAACGAATTTACGTCTAAACCAGATTTAGACGCACCCAACGACGAGGTGGAGGCGAGGATGGGAAAGTACAGCCGAGCAGAGATAGAGGAGGCGTTCGCCAAATTTCAGGCCACCGCCGCCGAGGCAGGAGTAACTGGAGATTGGCGGGCATGGTCAGAGTGCTTCACTGAAGACGTCGAATATTACGAACACCACTACGGTCGAATGCACGGTCGAGCTCAAGTTCTCGATTGGATCAACACCACCATGGCCGAATCGATCAATAAAGATATGAGCTCATTCCCTATCGCTTGGACCATGATTGATGAAGACAAGGGGTGGATTATGTGCCAAGTCGACAACGTCATGGACGATCCCGGCGATGGATCGGACCACCGGGAATACAACTGGACTTTGTTGCACTACGCCGGCAACGGGCAATTTTCCTACGAGGAAGATATGTACAACCCCACCGAATTCGGCCTCATGATCAAGGGGTGGATCAAGGCTCGGCGGGCCGCCTCGCCCCCTCGCCAAAGTCCTTAAAAGACAGTGTTAGCAACGATTTTATCGAATAAATAGAACGTGTTGCATTTTTGTTTTAAATCCGGTACCGTGCCCAATAGTAAAGGAGTCAGGACCATCTGACTCCACCAACAATGGGGGTGCCATGGAATTCTCGCTCTTCAACAGCCTTTACACACCACACCAAGCCTACGAATCAGTTGATGATCAGTGGTCAGTTGAGGCGCAGCGACTCAAGAACGAAATCGCGTGGACCATCGCCGGTGACCGCTCGGGATTCAAGTACACCTGGGCGACCGAACACCATTTCCTTACTGAATACTCTCACCTTTCGTCGAGTGAAGCTTTCTTAGGCTATCTAGCCGGAGTAACCGATCGCATCCATTTAGGGAGCGGGATTTTTAATATAACTCCCCCAGTTTCACACCCCGCCAAAGTGGCAGAAAAAGTAGCCATGCTTGACCACTTGTCTAATGGTCGGTTCGAATTTGGTATGGGACGAGGATCTTCAACTACCGAGCAGCGCGGGTTTGGCATTACTAATCCCGACGACACTAAAAAAATGTTTGATGAAGTAGTCCCCGAATTCAAAAAAATGTGGGCCACAAATGATTACAGTTTCGACGGCGAGTATTTCTCTATGCCCCCACGCAATGTTTTACCTAAGCCTTACTCCGATCCTCACCCACCAATGTGGGTTGCCGCAGGTAACCCTGGGACTTTCGAAAAAGCCGCACGAATGGGGCTAGGAGTTTTGTGCTTTACCACTGGTTCGCCCGAAACGCTCAAGCCACTAATTGAAATCTACAAGAAGAACATTGAACACGCCGAACCTGTAGGTGACTTCATCAACGACAACATCATGGTTACTTCACAGATGCTTTGCCTTGAAGATGGCCAAAAGGCTCGTGACATTGCGTGCAATATGACTTCGGGTTACCAAAACACTCTGGTGTTTCATTATCTCGACACCTTCCCTAGCCCGGAAGGTCTACCCAAGTGGCCCTTTGTTATTCCTGACCCGACCCCCAAAACTATTGAGGCCAGCATCGAAGCCAAGTTGGTCATGGTGGGTGCTCCCGATGAAGTATCTAAATCGGTCAAAGCGTACGAAGACGCAGGCGCGGATCAGGTTTGCTTCGGAATGCTTTCGTCGACCATGCCCATCGACATCGCCATCGAAGCAGTCGAGACGTTCGGTAAGCACGTAATTACCGAATTCGATAAAGACCCCGTGCACCGCACTACTCGCCAACGCGAAGCGTACGTTGCCCAGCGCGGCCCGATTGAGCATCGTTCCCTTGGTCGAGTAGCTGACAAACTCCCGGTTCTTTAGAGGCTCCTAGACAGATCTTTCGATCGTCCAAACGTCATCGGCTAACCAAAGTCGGTGCCGCGCGCCGGGAGTATCTATTTCCTCGCGTTCATAGCCTGCGTCTCCCGCCCACATAGCCGCTATACCTTGGGCACCCTTGGCGATGCGAGTCTCGTAGAAAGTAGGAGGTTGGTTCTCAGCGTCACGCATTAACTCGGATAAATCAGAGAATTGCGCCAAATAATGCAAAGTCATCCATGTCGGTGGGGCCAACTCGAGAATTTTCTCATCTCGGCGGGCAAGTGCTTCAACCGGACTCATCCACTCCGATTCGTGTATTTCTCCGTCATCTATTTTGACCGAGCCTTTGGGCGCAGGAGCAACGAAGAACCAAGTCGCGAAGCGCTTAGGAGTCACCGAGGGGGGTAGCCAGTGCGAAATCCATTGTAATGACGCTGGGTCGACCTTAAGCCCAGCCTCTTCGTAGGCTTCCCGAGTGGCCGCCTGTCGGGCTGCTTCTAAAACTGTGTCCGCTCCTTCTCGGTCTTCATCATCTATCCGGCCACCAGGGAATACCCACATTCCCCCAAAAGCCAACTTCGAATTTTTCCGCAGCATCAATGTTTCTATTCCCGCTAATTCATTATTTACGAATCGCTCACGCACCAATATCACCGTGGCCGCAGGAATTGGTTCACCCTCGGAGCGTTTGCCTTCTTGGAGCCATTGAGCAAAGCGATTTTCTGGAGTTGGATTTGTCACGAAATTAACCCTAGGGCTAACTAACTAATATCAGTCGCTACTTGGGCGTAGGCCAACGACAAGAAAGTCCAGCCGCTTTATAAACCGCATCAATTACTTCCATATTGGCGACTGAATCACTGGGTGGGGTCAGGACTGGCCCACCTTGACTCACTGCGGTGGCGAATGCTTGCAATTGATACCAATAGGTTGTTTCGCCGGACACTTTTTCTTTGCGTTTTGAAGTATTGCCATTTTTGGGATTTTGGGCCCGCACAGAAAGGCGATGAAACATTTGTGGAGTAGTGAGGTTGATTGCCTTTAGCTCGCCGTGTTCGCCGGTCACTTTGGCGGTCAAGCTAAGAAGTTTTCCTGACCAAAGTGCACACTCAATAGAACCCGAGAGCCCGTCTGCCCAGCGCAACTCGGCTTTCGCCCAACGGTCGATCTCTGGGCGCGCGCACTTGGCTTTGGCCGACAAAACTTCGGGCTCAGACCCCGCCAAAGTACGGGCCTGATGAATGGCATAACAGCCGACATCCATTAGCGCTCCCCCAGCCAGATTTATGTCGTAGCGAATGTCGTTACGCATGGGTAGAGGAATACACATCTTGGTTTCGATGCGGCGTATTGTTCCTAATTCACCCGAAGAAATTATTTCCAGCACTCGTTCTATATAAGGGTGATAACGGTAATGAAATGCCTCCATAACCACCACCGAAGAGCTGGTGGCCGCTAGGGCCACGAGTTTGGCCTCCTCGGCATTAGCGGCGAACGGCTTCTCGCTCAGAACGTGCTTGCCGGCTTGAATGGCCGCCAGATTCCAGCGGCCATGAAGCCCATTGGGTAGCGGGTTGTAAACGGCATCAATATCTCCGTCGGCCAGCAGGGCTTCATAAGAATCGTGAACGGTGGCGATGGAATGTTTTTGGGCGAAACTCTCAGCTCGAGAACGGTCTCGAGCCGCGATCGCGACCACTTCTACGCCCGCGATCCGTCGAGCGGGCTTGATTAGTGCTGTCGGAGCGATCCGAGCCGCTCCCAGAATGCCAATACGAATAGGGTCAGCCATAACCACCGATCCTACCGGCGGTGCGCCGATAGGGTACGGGCTTACCAACGTTCGGCGAACCGAGCAGAATATAGCCACTAATCGGCAGAAAGGGATTGAGTTGCTTAGCGATCTACGCGTCGTGAACCTCACCTCAGGAATACCGGGGGCTTACTGCGCCAAATTATTGGCTGATGCCGGCGCCCAAATAGTCACGCTTGAGTCTGATTCCGGAGACCCTCTAGCCCAAGAAGGGTCGGGGGCCTTATTCGAGTTTCTCAATACTTCGCAAACCCGAGCGCGTGCGTCAGCCCGCGACGTTCTCGCCCTGTGCGCCTCAGCCGACATAGTGCTAGACGACTCTCGCCCGACAACTCTTGACATCGAGTCTTTAACCAACAAGAACCCTAAAATTGTGTTTGCGTCTATCACTCCGTTTGGATTAACCGGCCCGTGGTCTGACTTTGCCGCCAACGAATTCACTCTGCAAGCCTGGTGTGGTTCTACTGGATCACGCGGCGTGCCCGACCGACCACCAGTAGCCGCGGGCGGGCGAATCGGTGAATGGGTAGCCGGGAGTTATTGCGCAGTAGCAGTTATGGCCGCGTGGATGCGCTCGGCAAGGACTGGGCAAGGTGAGATTATTGACCTAGCAATTTTTGATGCCATGGCTCTAACTATGAATACTTACACTTCAGTATTTGCTGAGTTTATGGACTGGCCTAAGTTGCGGCGACCAACCCGAACAGTAGAAATACCCGCAGCGGAACCAAGTTCAGACGGCTTTGCGGCTTTCACTACCAACAGCGCTCAGCAGTTTTCTGATTTCCTGATTTTTATTGAGCGCCCTGACCTCATTGACGACACTGAATTGAGCAACGCCATGGGCCGCTTTAAGCGAAGAGACGAAGTTATAGAAATGATTCAAAGTTTTACCAAGCAATACACCACTGCTGAATTGCTCGAAAGAGCCGAACTCCTAAGGATACCTAGTGGTCCAGTAGGAAACGGTTCTACTGTCACTAGTTTCGACCACTTTCAAGAGGTAGGAACCTTCGTTGATAATCCTGGTGGGCGGTTCGTTCAGCCGAGAGTTCCCTACAAAATATCGGAGATGGACGCTCGTTTGTTCACTAAGCCAGTAATAATTCCTGATGGCCAAGAAATTCCCGATTGGCTCGAAAGACAAGTGGAACATCAACCAGTAGGGAGCGGAGAACTCCCATTATCGGGCGTACGCATTCTTGATTGCACCGCATGGTGGGCCGGACCAGCAGCTACTCACATGTTGGCTTGCTTAGGGGCGGACGTAATAAAAATAGAGTCGGTTACTCGTCCTGACTCCATGCGCTACACCTCCACTAAACCTCCCAGCACCGACCAATGGTGGGAATGGGGACCACTATTCCACGGAGTCAACAACACTAAACGGGGCATTACCGTTGACCTGAGCAACATTGAAGGTCGTGAGATTTTTCTTAACTTGGTAGAGACGGCGGACGTAGTTTTAGAAAACTTTTCCCCTCGGGTAATGGAGCAGTTTGATCTTGACTACGAAGCGTTAGTCAAAAGAAACCCTAAAGTGATTATGGTTCGTCTTCCGGCTTACGGACTATCCGGACCGTGGAGAAATCGCACTGGTTTCGCGCAAACAATGGAATCGATCATAGGAATGGCTTGGGTCACCGGTTGGCCAGACGGGCCACCACTTTTACCTCGAGGGGCGTGCGATCCGTTTGCAGCCATGCACGCAGTTTTTGCCACCATGATTGCGCTGGTTGATCGAGCCGACACCGGTCGCGGCCATTTAATTGAAACGACGCTTATCGAGACCGCACTTAACGCAGCAGCAGAGCAAATAGTGGAATACGAAGCTAGTGGGATTCTTCCGGTGCGGCGAGGTAACGCCAGCCTCACCGCAGTGCCGCAAAGTATTTATCCGGCCGAAGGCTACGAGGAGTGGTTAGCAATTTCGATTGATACCGACTCCCAGTGGGCTGCACTGGTGGAAGCCTTAGGACGCCCAGAGTGGGCTACCGACCTTGCGTTAAAGACTAGCGATGGTCGCCGCAAACACCATTCGCTGATTGATGACGAATTGACTAAGTGGTGCTCGCTTCGCAACGCGTACGAAACCGCATGCTTATTGTCTTCTTTAGGAATACCCGCAGCAGAAGTCATTGACGCTCGCGACGTAAGCAAAAATCCTCAACTGCTCGCCCGTAATTTTCTAGAAACTGAGACTCACAGCATCACCGGCTCTCACCCACTTCCTATGATTCCCTTTCGCTTTGCGTCGCAAGGGTCAAAGCCGTGGATGCGTTCACCATCGCCAGTACTTGGAGAACATAACCAAGAAGTACTTGGTGGTGAACTGGGAATGAGTGAACAAGTTCTTGAACGACTAAAATCTGAAAAAATAATAGGTGAACGACCAGTAGGAGCTTGAGGTAATAAGTGATGGCTAAAGTTAAGACGGAAATTGAATTCAAACCAGTTTCAAAGGGTTGGTACGTAACAAACGTCGGCGGTATCGCCATTACTGGGGTATTGGCCTTGACTACTGGTCTTTATTGGATAGCCGTTCTTTTCGTATTAGCAGTTGCCTTGCACTTAGGTGAAGCGGCTTACGTTGCGTTAGTCACTCGCGGGAGTAAATCGATGAAGAAATGGCTGGGGCAAACTCTGGCTGTCGGATTTCCTTCGCTGATGGCACTACGCGCTGCTCGTAAAAATACTTAGCTTTCGTCGAGTGCGGCGAAGCGCCGACCAGCGGTTAAACCGCCATCAACCACTAGGGCTTCTCCGTGAACGAACGAGGCATCGTCAGAAGCCAAAAAAAGCGCCGCCGCAGCAACTTCCGAAGGTTTTCCCGACCGACCTAATAAGTGCCATTCAATAAATTGATTGCGAATAGCAGAAAACGCCGGGTCTTTTAGAACTTCGGTCATGGGGGTATCAATCAGTCCCGGACACAAACAGTTAACCCGTATTCCGCGGGGGCCAAGATCGGCAGCCATATTGCGAGTCAACAACACCACTCCACCCTTAGAGACGTTGTATGCCGTCTGGCCGCTAAAACCAATCAGCCCTTCGATGCTGGCAAGGTTGACGATGCTGGCACCAGCCTTCATGTGGGGGGCTCCGTACTTAGAAACTAACCATGTGCCCTTGAGGTTTACGCCGATAACTCGATCCCACTCAGCCTCTTCGAGGGTTTCAACATCACCAACCGAAAGTACGCCGGCCGCGTTGACTACTACATCAAGGCCAGCCAATCCATCTACGACTTCATCTACCGCGGTGCTGATGGAGTCGGCTTGGGCCACATCGGCTTCTCGCCATACTTCCGCCGGTGAGTTTTCGGGGCGAGGGGCTAAATCGATTCCGGCCACCGCCGCACCTTCGGCCGCAAAACGTTCAACGCACGCGGCGCCAATACCTGAGGCTGCTCCCGTAACTAAAACTCGCTTACCAATCAGTCGATCACCCATGATTTTCTCCTTTAGGTCGATACTTGATTCAGTCGAGGCTGGCGATTGATGGTGGGGTTCCAACGATTAGATCGGGCGCCGTACCCGTTTCTATCTCCAAACTTTCGTCCAGTGAGCGTAAAGAATCGAAGCGGAAAATAGCAACTACCCCCCACGCCAATAATGCCAACCCCGCCAATACCATGGTAGGAGCTAATCCAATCCATGAAGCCAGCAGACCTTCGGCTAACGCCCCCAGTGGCACTCCCGCGAGTAATCCCATCAGGTAAACAGAGATCACTCGCCCGCGGTGGACTTCATCAACTCGAGACTGAATCGACGTGTTGAGTGCCGTGGCTAGCAAAACGTAAGCCCAGCCCATTACGAGCATTCCTATCAAACCCACGCCGTAGATGTTTGTTGCCCCCAGCAATATCTCGCCCGTGCCGTAAATAAATATGCCCACCAGCGCCACCCGTGAACGCAAATAATGGTCAGCCCGAAGAGCGACAAAAATTGAACCGAGGATGGCCCCAATGCCAAAAGTGGCAATAAGTAGCCCGTATTGAGTCTTACCCACCCCAAATACTTCTTCAGATAGAGCGGGCACAAGTTGGATAACCGAACTACCAAAAAACGAGATAACCACGATTAGCATAATGGGTACTGACAAGGCTGGACGGGCCTTAATGTATCGAAGCGCTTCACGAAAGTGCTCGCGCACAGTTCCAAAATCACGGTCACGCACTACTGAGCGAGGTCTAATTATCAGTAGCGCAACAATAACTAATACAAACGAGCACGCGTTGAGAAAAAATGCAGTCCCGGCTCCATATTCAGCCAAAATCCATCCCGCTAACGCAGGGCCAAAAGCGCGCGACGCCACAAACTGCATTGAGTTGACTCTTACTGCGGGCAACATGTCCGTGGGGGCTACTAGTTGCGGAATAAAAGATTGCCAAGCCGCGATGTTTATCCCCGAAGCAATCGAACTGAATCCGAGGATAACTAAAATGACTCCCGGCGAGGCCCATCCCGATATCCAAATCCACCACAAACTAAACGCCACTACCATCATCACGCTCTGTGACCACAGTAAAATTACTTTCCGGTCGTAGCGGTCTGACAACGATCCCGCCAGCGGCCCGACGCATAGAGCGGGAAAGAAGGCCATAAAGGCCCCCAGCCCGAGCCAAGTAGTGGACTGGGTTAATTGGTAAAGAACAAAAGGAACCGCAATTGACTGCATCCATGATCCCGAGTTGGATACCAAAGCGGCAGTCCAGAAAATCGAAAAATCGCGATTGCGAAAAACTCTAAGTGAATTTCTAGAAATCGGTTTTTTGACGGAATCGCTCAAGGGTTAAACCCTTTAAGAACACGATCAAGATCACCTCGGCCAAGAGGAAGGGGGCGCCAGTTGTCATCTTGCATTATTTGGTCCCAGTTACTACTAACCGATTCTGGTGTTAACGGGCGCTCCCAACGGTGTCCGTCGTTGATCGCCACGCTTACTCGACCGACATAACCACCACCAACCGTAAAACACTCACCCGTGATCACACAATCTTCGTGTACTAGCCACGCAACCACCGGTGCTACAGCATCGATAGACAACCATTCGTTGAGTGCGGCTGAGGCCGGAATAGGACCAAACCCACCCGGTCGAGTTTTGGCGCACGGGGCAACCACATTTACTGTAATTCCGTGCGCGGATCCCTCTTGGGCTAACGCCCGAGTGAAACCAACTATGGCCATCTTGGCCGCCGAGTAACCCGTCATTTCGGCTACTCCCCACAAACCGGCTCCAGAAGTCAGATTAAGCACTCGGCCGTAACCCTGAGACTGCATTACTGGCCAGGCTGGTCGCGTCACGTGGAAGTGTCCACCAATTTGGCTTTCAATAACCGGAACTAAGCGTTCGTCGTCATAACCCGCAAACGGAGCTTGACGGACAACTCCGGCATTATTGATAACAATGTCGACTCGACCAAACGCATCGAGAGCCTGAGCAATAATGGCGTGACCACCGGCTTCGGTGGCGACCGAATCATTGTTCGCGACCGCTTCGCCCCCAGCGGAAAGAATTTCTTGGACTACCGCCGAAGCTAGATCTTGCTCAGGGGCCACGCCTTCTCCGTCGGTATCGCTAATCGCGACCCCAAGGTCGTTTACCAGCACCCGAGCACCCCGGGCGGCGAGAAGATGGGCATACGCTCGGCCTAAATTGCGGCCCCCTCCGGTGATAACCGCGACTCGGCCATCCCAACGCAATTCATTTGTTTGACCCTTTGCCCCCATAGAGCGACTTTACTGGGTGAAATCTTGGCTGAGACTATGCGCCATATGCGCCCAACGGCTAGCGGTGCGATACTGCGAGATGGATTTATGTCGAGGGGGATGGTTATGACGCCGAGTGAGAACTACACCGAGTTGGCCACTGGTCTTGAGTTTCCCGAAGGACCAGTAGTTATGCCGGATGGCTCCATCGTCTTGGTAGAAATTCATCGCGGCACTCTTACTCGTATTAGCGCTACTGGAGGCTCTACCGAAGTAATAGCTGACCTTGGCGGTGGCCCTAACGGAGCGGCTCTCGGACCTGACGGAGCGATTTATGTAGTCAATAACGGTGGCTTTATCTGGAGTGAGTTCGCAGGCATGGTAATACCGTTTGATTTACCCACTATGAGTAATCAGCCAGAAGGTTTCACTGGTGGCTGGGTAGAAAAAGTAGACCCTAACAATGGCGAGCACAGCATTTTATACCGAGAGTGCGACGGCCAAAGGTTTTGTGGTCCAAATGACATTGTCTTTGATAACCACGGTGGGTTTTGGTTTACCGACTTTGGGAAAACGCGCCCGCGTGACGCTGACCGTGGTGCTCTCTATTACGGCCAGTCTGACGGGACGGCAGTAACCCAAGTCGCTCACGGACTGTTTGGACCCAATGGAGTAGGGCTGTCTCCAGATGGTGACCGAGTTTATGTTTCCGAGAGTTTCTCGGGCCGGTTGTTGGCGTGGGATATTGAAAGCGTGGGGCGAGTAAAAGGCGGCGGACCAGAAGTAGTCGAGGCCACTAAAGGGCACTTCGACTCTCTTGCGGTAGAAGCCAACGGAGATATCGTCGTGGCCGCTATTGGCCAAGGTCTATGCGTTGTCGCGGCTGATGGATCCGGCCACGATTACGTTGACATGCCCGACCAATTTACTACCAATGTTTGTTTTGGCGGAAACGATCTAAAAACCGCTTACGTAACTCTCTCGGGAAGCGGACGCCTCATTTCTTTACCTTGGCCCCGATCAGGGCTAGCCCTCGCTCATCCGTGAGTGCGCTAGGCGAGTTGCTGAAAGAGCACGCAACTGACGATCGAGTAGCGATTCGCTTTGAAGATGCCTCGATAACTTGGGCCCAGTACGTTGGTGAATGCTCAACCCGCGTGGCTTATTTGAAAGCCAAACTTGACCCAAGTGCCCCACCCCACATTGGTGTCTTGCTTGACAATGTCCCCGACTTTCTCATGTGGCTAGGCGCCGCCGCCCTCGCCAACGTAGTCGTGGTGGGAATTAATCCAACCCGCCGAGGATCCGAGTTAGAG
>Ga0208960_1000046_pt1 | contig 58412 bp, 63 predicted proteins | sample GreLakmeON33MSRF_FD_187703 | JGI IMG/M metagenome (GOLD analysis project Ga0208960, IMG submission 187703) | Freshwater lentic microbial communities from great Laurentian Lakes, MI, USA - Great Lakes metaG ON33MSRF (SPAdes) | ecosystem: Environmental > Aquatic > Freshwater > Lake | place: Great... | reverse complement strand
ACCGCTTGGGGTCCACAAATCGCCGACGCTCGAAGTCGGGCTTACGAATGTGCGCAACTAATTTCGTGGCCGGGCGTGCAATACCGTACCGATATCGCCCAACTAGCGGCCGAAATGCCGTCAGCCCAGTTTTAGTAGACTGGGACTAGGAGGCGATTCGGGTGATTCCCCGTTATTCATTGGCCCCAATGGCGGCCCTTTTCACCGATGAGGCTCGTTACCGCGCGTGGCTTGAGGTCGAGATCCTCGCCACTGCCGGTCAAGCCGAGGTCGGGGTAGTTCCGAAGTCGGCGGCGACAGCCATTAGCGATCGAGCTGACTTTACCGTGGCTGAAATTGAAGCACGCGAACAAGTGACTGAGCACGACGTGGCTGCTTTCGTTGACGTGGTGCAGGCTCACATCGGTGAACCCGAAGCCGCTTGGTTGCATTACGGACTTACTTCTAGCGACGTGGTCGATACCGCGCTCTCACTTACTTTGGTACGAGCTGCCACTCTGCTGCTCGCTTCGGTCGATGCGTTGGTAACGGTGCTCATCGCTCAGGCTCGGACTTATTCTGACGTGGCCATGGTTGGTCGCACCCACGGTATTCATGCCGAACCCACCACTTTTGGCGCCAAGGTCGCGTTGTGGGCGTTGGCCGCCCAGCGAGACCGTGAACGATTAGCCCGGGCGCGGGCGACTATCGCGGTGGGAAAACTTTCGGGCGCGGTAGGTACGTTTTCTAATATCGACCCGCGGGTCGAAGTTTTTGTTTGTGAGCGCTTAGGGCTTACCGCCGTTCCGGCCACACAAGTTCTCGCCCGTGATCGCCACGCAGAACTTCTTTACGCCTGCGCTTCGCTCGGGGCCACTATCGAGTCGTTTGCTCTCGAGATTCGTCATTTGCAACGCACCGAAGTGCGAGAAGTCGAAGAACCGTTTAGGGCGGGGGAACAAAAGGGTTCGAGCGCGATGCCCCACAAGCGTAATCCCGTCAAGTGCGAGCAGATTTGTGGATTAGCGCGCGTGTTGCGAGCCAATCTCCAGGCCGGTCTCGAAAATGTCGCTTTATGGCATGAGCGAGACATATCGCACTCGTCGGTGGAGCGCATCATCTTGCCCGACTCTTTGAATTTGGCTTACTACGTAACCGAAAAATTCCGCAGCATCGCGGAAAAAATGGTGGTGTACCCCGAACGCATGCTGGAAAATCTCCAGGCCTCTTACGGCTTGGTGTTTAGCCAGCCCGTGCTTTTGGCGTTAGTTGAGGCGGGTTGCTCTCGCGACGACGCTTATCGCATGGTGCAACGCAACGCAATGAAAACTTGGGACGAACGCCGGCCCTTTGTGGAAGTTTTGGGTGAAGACTCCGAGGTGTTGCGCGCGTTGAGCGTAGATCAGTTGCAGGCGTGCTTCGATTTAGATCGTGCCCTCCAACAATCCCATCGCGCGATCGAATCGCTCTCGTAACGATGGCCAAAATTGGCCTGCCCCACCATTCTCGGGGCAAAGTTCGTGATCTTTATCAGGTTGATGACGATCGAATGCTCATGGTGGCGTCCGATCGGGTTTCGGTCTTCGACGTCGTACTACCCGATTTAATTCCTGACAAAGGGCGCGCGCTGACCGCGCTTTCTGACCACTGGTTTGAAAACACGGCCTCGGTCTGGCCGAATCATTTAATTTCGTCTGATCCCACCGATTTTCCCCCGACGGTGGGGTCACAAGCAACGGGGCGGGCCATGTTGGTACGAACCGCCGAGCCCATTCGCCTCGAGTGCATTGCTCGGGGCTATCTCTTCGGCTCGGCGTTTTCGGAGTATCAAGCCACCGGAACCGCCGCCGGCCAAAAATTACCCGCGGGCCTAGAACAAGCCGAGAAACTTCCCGCCCCGATTTTTACTGCCACCACCAAAGCCGAAACTGGCCACGACGAAACTGTCACCGAGGCCGAGGCCGTGGCCTTGGTGGGTGCCGATATTTATGACCAGGTTCGCCACGCCACGCTGGCCCTTTACGGGGCAATAGCCAATGCGGCTAAGGCCTGCGGGCTCATACTGGCCGATACGAAATTTGAGTTCGGCCTGATTGACGGTGAAGTCGTAGTGATCGACGAGATGGCCACCTCGGACTCTTCGCGCTATTGGCCGGGCGATTCCTACGCCGTAGGGGGTTCTCCCCCGAGTTTTGATAAGCAATTTGTGCGGGACTTTTATCTCACTACCGACTGGGACCAGACTCCGCCCGCGCCGCCATTGCCCGAGTCGGTTATCGGGGGCACTCGGTCGCGCTACATCGAAGCCTACGAGATGCTGACGAGTCGGAGTTTTGATGAATGGTATGAAAACGAAGACTGAGCTGAAGTTCTCGGTACGATCAGTACGATGAAGTTTTTGGCCCGCGTCGAAGTCGGACACCAAGCCGGCATTCTTGACCCCCAAGGGGCCACGGTGCAACGAGCCCTACCGGCTCTGGGCTATGAAAATGTCAGCGAGGTCAAAATTGGTAAATCAATCCGGCTGGTTATTGAAGCGAATAGTGAATCGGACGCTCGCGAGCAAATAGAAAAAATGTGTGAGCACCTACTCACTAACCCCGTCATCGAAACTTACGAGATTTCGCTGGTTGAGTTAACTGGTGATGCCGCAGAAAACTCTGCGGGGGAGTGAGGGTGGCTCGCCGAGTTGCCGTCGTGGTTTTCCCGGGGACTAATTGCGAACTCGATGTCGCTCGGGCGATTAGTTCTTTGGGCGCCCACCCTGAGTCGGTATTTCATTTAGAAGATTCATTAGGTTCCGCCGAAGCGGTGATCATCCCCGGTGGATTTGCCCACGGCGATTATTTGCGTACCGGAGCACTGGCGCAGTTTTCCCCGATTATGGAATCAGTGTCTGCTTTTGCTGCCGCCGGTGGGCCCGTACTGGGTATCTGTAACGGTTTCCAGATACTCACCGAGACGGGCCTACTCCCGGGGGCCCTGCAAAAAAATGCCGGGCTTAAGTTTCTTTGTGCTTCGGTGGGCTTATCGGTGGCTAGTAATCGCTCGGTATTGACTCGCACCACCACCGTGGGCGATCAGTTACAAATCCCTATTAATCACTTTGAAGGTAATTACATCTGCGACCGAGAAACTTTGGCGCAAATGAAAGCCAATGACCAAATAGTTTTGCGCTACACCGATAACCCCAACGGAAGTCTTGACGATATCGCCGGCGTCAGCAATGAAGCCGGAAACGTAGTCGGGCTGATGCCTCACCCCGAGCGAGCGTCGGCGGAAATTTTAGGATCGGTTGATGGTTTGGTGCTGTTGGAATCATTTTTGGCGCCCTTGTGATCAATAAAGCCACTTATCAAGCGCTCGGGTTAACCGACGACGAATACGAAGCAATTGTTGAGTTATTAGGCCGTCACCCTAATGAACTTGAAGTAGCGATGTATTCGGTTATGTGGTCGGAACACTGTTCGTATAAATCTTCGAAAGTGCATCTTCGCCGACTTCCGACCACCGCGCCGTGGGTGTTGGTGGGTCCGGGCGAAGGAGCGGGAGTAATTGATATTGGTGACGATTTGGCTATTGCGGTTCGTATTGAGTCTCACAACCATCCGTCGGCGATTGAGCCCTACCAAGGTGCGGCCACCGGAGTGGGCGGGATAATCCGTGACATTTTCTCGATGGGCGCGCGACCTATTGCGCTAATGGACCCCTTACGCTTTGGCTCACTCGATGACGCGCGCACCCGCTATTTAGTCGAAGGGGTAGTAGCCGGAATTAGTGGTTACGGAAATTCGGTAGGCGTTCCTACGGTAGGCGGCGAGCTGGTGTTCGACGATTGTTATCGAGAAAACCCATTAGTCAATGTGTTTTGTTTGGGCATCTTGCCTAAATCGCGTTTGGTGTTCGCGCGAGCCGAAGGCGTGGGGAATCTTGCCGTGTTGTTGGGGTCGGCTACGGGACGAGACGGAATTGGTGGCGCGAGCGTGTTGGCCTCTGCGGGCTTCGACGACAGTTCGGCTACTAAGCGTCCGTCGGTGCAAGTGGGCGATCCGTTCGAAGAGAAGCGTTTGATCGAAGCATGCCTCGAGTTGTTAGACGAGGGCTTGGCCCTAGGGGTGCAAGATCTTGGCGCGGCGGGCCTTTCCTGCGCGGCCGCCGAAACCGCCGCGGCCACGGGCGCGGGTATGGATGTTGATTTCACCCAGGTCCCCCAGCGGGAACCGAATATGAACCCGATTGAAATTATGACTTCGGAAAGTCAAGAGCGAATGCTCGCTATTGTCACTCCCGAAAATCTTGACCGAGTACTCGCCCTGTGCGCGCGCTGGGAAGTGCGAGCCAATGTTGTTGGGCACGTAACCGACACCGGTCGCTTTCGTATTTTTTCCGGGTCGTTCACCGGTAATGACCCGGCCGACATGAGCCGGTGTGTGGCCGACATACCGTGCGCCAGCCTGGGTCAAGGGCCAGTTTACGAGCGGCCGCAAGCCCGCCCACTTGATCACGCCGAAGTTTTACTCGCCGACCCCGCGCCTGCTCTGCTGGCGATGTTTCCCGACGGTACCGACCTCTCGGGGGAACTTTTGCGCTTGTTGTCCACTCCCACTATTGGTGATTCTTCTTGGGTCTGGCGTCAATACGACCACCAATTATTTCTAAACACGGTGGTCGGACCTGGCGGCGACGCCACCGTTTTACGGTTGCCCGACACTGAGCGGGGTTTAGCGTTAAGCGTTGATGGTAAAGCGCGCTTTTGCCGCCTCGACCCTCGCACCGGAGCGCGCTTGGGCGTTCTTGAGGCCGCGCGCAATGTCGCGTGCTCAGGGGCCGAACCGCGAGCGTTAGTTAATTGCCTAAACTTCGGCAACCCTGAGCACCCCGAAGTGATGTGGCAGTTTTCCCAAGCCGTCGACGGTATGAGTGAGGCTTGTTCTGCGTTAGGGATTCCGGTTATCGGGGGCAACGTCAGTTTTTACAACGAAAGCCGCGGGGCTGATATTGACCCCACTCCAGTGGTGGGGGTTATCGGTGTCATCGATTCCCTCTCCGCTCCACCGCCGGGTATGGCCTTTAGTCCGGGTGAGCACGTAGTGACCCTCGGAACTACTCTCGACGAGTTTGGTGGTTCGGAGTGGGCTTACGTAGTTCACGGTATTGACGGCGGGTCACCGCCGGTGGCCGATCTTGAAGCGGCCCGTTATCTTCACGGATTAATTCGTGATCTGGTTAGTCGGCGAGTGGTGAGCGCGGTGCACGATGTTTCTGATGGCGGATACGGCGTAGCCCTAGCCGAGATGGCCATCGCGGGTGGTGTAGGCGCAAGCCTGATACCAGAAGATGATCAGTCTCACGCCGCTTGGTGTTTTTCTGAATCGGCCTCGCGCATCGTGGTAACCGTTTCGCCCGAAAAACTATCCGAAGTTTTAACTGCGGCCGCCGATGCGAACGTGGTGGCGCGCGATTGCGGGACAACCGGCGGTACTCGTTTAATAGTTAATGGGGTATTCGATGTCGCGGTATCTGATCTCGCCACTACTTGGCGGAGCGCGGTTCCCTTGGCTCTGGGAGTTAACGAATAAATGTTTTTATTAAGCGCTGGCGTCGCTGATAACCCCCGACTCTTCAAGAAACGAAATCACTTGCGCGCTCGACGCCGCCACCGAACGGTTGGCTGTCGGCACCCGCAGTTCTGCGGCGTGCGGAGTTTCAAAACCAGAGTCCGCCCGCCCCGCCCGTTGGGCACAAACCTCGGCCGGGGCATCGAGAAACACTTCAAGGAATTGGTTAAGCGTCGAGCGCAAGTCCTCCCGATCACTTTGGTGCAAAGCGCTGATCGCAACTATGACCGTCACGTTGTTGGCCAGCAAAGTTTCGCAAAACCATCGCAACGGTTCATCTCCGGGCGCAAGGTAACGATTTTGGGCTTCGTCGTCAATGAAAATCGCCGCGATACCGCGGGCATTGAGATCGGCCGCCACCGCTCGACCCACGGTGCGTTTGCCCGATCCGGCTTGGCCGGTGAGCCAAAGACAAGTACTGGTAGCCACGGTTCTACGCTACGCCGGCTGAGCCCTGATAGGGGCTCGAGCGGGCGGGGTGAAAAATGGGATACTTAGAGTTGTGACGGCGCAGATCGGCCACGCGTGTGGCGTTTTCGGTATTTATGCCCCCGGCGAACCGGTGGCCAGTCAGACCCACCTCGGCCTTTACGCCTTACAGCACCGCGGGCAAGAGTCGGCCGGAATGGCGGTAAGCGACGGCGAAACCATCACGGTGGTTAAAGACATGGGATTGGTCAATCAAGTATTTACCGAGCAGAACCTCGCCCCGCTTACTGGTCATCTAGCCATTGGTCACAACCGCTATTCCACTACCGGCTCGAGCACTTGGCGCAACGCGCAGCCGGTTTATCGCTCGGTGGGCGACGCCGGTTTTGCTTTGGGCCATAACGGCAATCTCACTAACACCGAAGAGTTGGCTAAAGAACTCGGTATGTTGCCCGGGTTAGAAAGTACAGCTACCGATGTCGACTCCACTAGCGATTCGGCCTTGATTGCGGAGTTGATCGCTCAGGAATATCCACGCGAAACCCGATCTGATGGTCGCGATCTTGAAGTTGCCCTTGAACAAGTTTTGCCGCGACTTGTCGGTGGATTTTCTTTAGTACTCATGGACGACTCACGTTTAATCGGAGTACGTGATCGACACGGATTTTGGCCTCTAGTACTTGGTCGTTTAGATAGCGGATGGGTTTTAGCTAGCGAGACCGCCGCGCTAGATATTCTCGGTGCCCATTTTGTCCGAGAAATCGAGCCCGGTGAGATGGTCGTCATCGACGCGGCCGGAATACGTGAATATCGTTTTGCCGAACCTAACCCTAAGTTATGTTTGTTTGAGTTTATTTATTTTGCTCGCCCCGATACTTATCTTTTTGGTCACAATGTTCACGCGGCGCGAGTGCGCATGGGTGAAGAGTTGGCTCAACAGTCGCCCGTCGATGCCGATATGGTTATGCCGGTTCCCGAATCGGGCATACCAGCCGCGCAGGGTTTTGCTCGCCGCTCCGGAGTTCCTTATGGCGACGGGCTAGTCAAGAACCGCTACGTGGGTCGAACGTTTATTAGTCCCGTTCAACAACAGCGCGCCAGTGGGGTTCGACTAAAGCTCAATCCACTGCCCGAGAATATTCGGGGCAAGCGGTTGATCGTGGTTGATGACTCAATCGTGCGCGGCACTACGACCCGTCAAGTAGTGGCTATGTTGCGCGAAGCGGGGGCGGCTGAGATTCACTTCCGAGTTTCGTCTCCTCCTTATCGTTGGCCGTGTTACTACGGGATGGACACTGGCCGCCGGTCAGAATTGCTCGCGGCCGACCTTTCGGTCGGAGAAATCGCCGACTATCTCAATGTCGATTCTTTGGCTTATCTTGATATGGATCGAGTCGTTAACGCCACGGGTTTATCGGGCGATTCATTTTGTACCGCGTGTCTTTCGGGCGATTATCCCGTTCCCGTTCCTGATCTAGTCGATTCGAAATCAGTATTAGAGGACACTTCAAAAACTCCGGTCGAAGTTTTGGAAGTTAAGCCTGATCCGGGTCGAGTGTGAATCGTCGCGAAGAGCCGCTTACTTACGCATCCTCGGGAGTAGATATTGGTGCGGGGGACCGCGCGGTTGAAATGATTAAAGCCCACGTGGCTTCTACTCTGCGCCCCGAAGTAGTGGGGAGTATTGGCGGTTTTGGGGGGCTGTTTTCTATTGGCGACCTAGCCGGGCGTAATTCTTTATTGGTGGCCTCTACTGACGGAGTTGGGACCAAGTCGGTGGTTGCGGGACAAATGGGAAAGTACGACACCATCGGTATCGATCTGGTGGCTATGTCGGTTGATGACGTCGCTACTTGTGGTGCGGACCCCTTGTTTTTTCTTGATTACATCTCAGTAGGGAAAGTAGTTCCAGAGCACATTGACTCGGTAGTAGCCGGAGTGGCGCGCGGGTGTCGCGAGGCCGGCTGCGCACTTATCGGCGGAGAAATATCTGAACACCCCGGCTTAATGAACGAAACTGAGTTTGATCTTGTTGGTTTTGCCGTCGGACTGGTAGATCGTGACCAAGTGTTACCCCGCGACGTGCGCGCCGGTGATCGCATTGTGGGCTTGGCCAGCCCCGGATTGCGTTCTAATGGTTATTCGTTAGCGCGCCAAGCTTTTGCTCGGGCCGATATTTCACTCAACGAGCCGGCGTGGAAAGGCACTCACCATTCTCTCGGCGAAGAGTTGCTAACCCCCAGCGTTATTTATGCCCCCGCCCTCAGCCATTTACGGGAACACGTTTCGGTCCACGCTTTCGTTCATGTCACCGGTGGCGGCATCGCGGGCAATTTGGTGCGGGCATTACCTCCTCACTGCGATGGAGTAGTGACTCGGGGGAGGTTTTTTGAGCCCCGTATTTTTTCAATTGTGCAGGAAGCCGGAAATATTAGTGACGATGAAATGGAACAGGTTTTTAATCTTGGTCTCGGTATGTTGGTGGTGGTTGCCGCGGGTGATTTACACAAAACCCTCGACACCGTGCGCGCTTCGGGACACGAAGCGTGGGAAGTCGGTGAAATTGTTGTCGGCCACGGTAAAGCTCAAGTAGTTCGATCATGACTAACCCCGAACCGCATACTCCTATCGTTACGAACGACCCTCGACCGGCCGATCCGGACGATGACAAACTCCTTACCCCCGGCGAAGTAGCGACGATGTTTCGTGTTTCTCCTAAAACCGTTACCCGTTGGCACCAAACTGGAAAAATATCGGCGATACGCACCCCCGGTGGCCATCGTCGATTTCGTGCTAAAGAGATAAAGCAGCTTCTGGGTGACGCGTAGAAATTATTGCGTTTCTTATTTTTAACGAACGCGCGCTATTTTTAAAATTGGTGGCCGGGACCGGCGTCGATCCGGTGACCCCACGCTTTTCAGGCGTGTGCTCTGCCAACTGAGCTACCCGGCCGGGTAACGAACAACACCAGCGCCATCACGCCGGCTCTGGTGTTGCCGAGCGGTCCTGACGGGATTTGAACCCGCGGCCTCCGCCTTGACAGGGCGGCGTGCACTCCAAACTGCACCACAGGACCTTATGACCAACGGCAAGCCGTTGGGTATTACCACGGCGAACCGCTTGTGCCCCCAGGGGAATTCGAATCCCCGTTACCGCCTTGAAAGGGCGGCGTCCTGGGCCGCTGGACGATGGGGGCGCTACCCCGAAGGGAACTAGCAGAGTAGCAGTTACTTACGCCTGAGTTCCCAGGTAGCCTGCTGCTCGTGCCCCGGGTTAAGTCGCTTTTTCGCTACCCCCATTTACCGAGGAAGTCTTCGGCCCCTCGAATAGCGATTTTGGGTGCCGGGGCCGGAGGGCTGGGTCTCGCAATTCGCTTACGCCAAGCCGGTATTACGTCGTTTTCTATCTTTGACAAGGCCGACGGCGTGGGGGGTACTTGGCGAGCGAACACCTATCCCGGAGCGGCGTGCGACGTGCCGTCGCATCTTTATTCGTTTTCTTTTGCCCGCCGCCGCAATTGGTCTCGCAAGTTCGCGACCCAGCCCGAAATTTTGGATTACTTCGAAGGTTTAGTAAAAGATTTTGACTTATCTTCCCACTTACGCTTAAACACCGAAATCGTTGGGGCAGTTTTTAGTGACACGACTAATGACTGGACTATTACTTTGGCTTCCGGAGCGCAAGAAACATTTTCCGCGGTGGTTTTTGCTTGCGGGCAACTCAATCGGCCGTTTATTCCCAATTTTATCGGGCAAGACAATTTTTCTGGCCCCGCCTTCCATTCGGCGCAGTGGAATCATGAAGTTGATCTTTCCGGTCTTAACGTTGGAGTAATCGGAACCGGAGCGAGCGCGATTCAGTTTGTCCCGAGTATTGCCGAACAAGTCAAGTCATTAACTATTTTCCAGCGCACTCCCGCTTGGGTCGTGCCTCGTCCTGACCGAGAGTTCACTGCTAAAGAGCGTAAAAGATTTATTCGTATTCCTGGGTGGCAGTGGTTGTATCGAGCGTCAATCTATTGGCGCCTAGAGTTTCGTTGGTGGGCTATGAAATCTGATAGCCGAATGAGTCGCTACATAGAAGGGCGCATTCGACCTGAATTAGAAAAAATTGTTCAGCCCCGTCTTGACAACTCGGCGCTAATCCCTGATTACCCCATTGGCTGTAAGCGGCTGCTCATGGCTAACGACTGGTATCCAACAATCTTGCGCGACAACGTAGAAGTGGTAACTGAATCAATCGCTCAGATAACCCCCGACGGAGTGATCACCGCCGATAACCAAACTCACTGCGTGGATGCACTGATTTTTGGCACGGGGTTTTCCACTACCGAGTTTTTGGCGCCGGTTGAGGTAGTCGGTCAAAAAGCCTTGCGGCTGCGCGACGCTTGGCGAGAAGGTTCTCAGGCACATCTTGGCGTCACCGTACCTAATTTCCCTAATCTTTTTGTCATCTACGGCCCCAATACCAACCTCGGACACAACTCGATTTTGTTCATGATCGAACAACAGATTCGTCTCATTGTGGGTTTATTAGTAGAAACCGCGTCGCGCGACGCTAAGTGGGTAACAGTTCGCGATGAGGTGGCCGAACGCTCAGATAGAGATTTACAAGGGGCAGCGAAAAAAACCGTTTGGGTGACTGGCTGCGATAACTGGTACACCGACGAAAAGGGCCGCCTCACTAATAACTGGCCGTTCCCCACGGTGGTCTATTGGTGGCGCACTCGGTTTGAAACTTTCCGCGATTACGTATTTGGAGGAACTAGCAGTTAAGGGCTTAGGCAAACTTATTTTTTTGTGAGCCTAGCTACTACGATCGGCGGGTCTTGCATGGTTTCCCCCGGTTTGGGTTGGACATCGCCCTTAGCGTAGTAAACCAAAAACCCTTTTCCCTTGGCTACTACGGTGGGGTCAAACGACGGTTCAGATGCTGGGGTCAGGGCTTGTTTTTGTACGGTCCAAGCAGTTCCGTTTTTAGAAGTCCCTATACACAATCGTTGGGGTGGGTTACTCGGCCCAGTGGAAGTAACTATTACCCAGTCATTTTTTTTGGCTCGGGCGAAGTTGGGGTCAACGAACCCACCCTCAAGCAGGGGTTCGCTCACGGTGGTAAAGGTCAGGCCGTCGGTACTGGTGGCGTAACTTAAAATCTCCGGCGGCCCGTTTTCCCCCGAACAATTACCCGCCGCAGTACCACCTTTAGTTTTTAAACCCGCGTCCACTCCACCCGGGAAAGTCACCCAAGTAGCAAAATAAGTTCCGTCGGCCGCCCGCACGACGTCGGGCACACCAATGCCCGCGTCCTCTATTCGCACTCCGGGGTCGTCGGTCCAATTGACTCCGTCGGTGCTGGTGGCCGAGTACATGGTCTTGGCTTGCGGGCCGGCGCTAGGCGTGGGCGGTTGCCCCGGAGTCCCCGGAGTAGAACCCATCACGGCACGGGCGTAGTACATCCGGTAGGTGCCGTCATCGAGGGTGACGACACTGGCGTCGGCTCCTTTGGGGGTTTGAACTGGTGTTATCTGGCTGAATTTGAAGCCGTCGGTGGATTTCCACACCTGCATCCCCCCGCCGCCGGTGGGGTAGAGGTAAGTGGTACTTCCGATCTTGAGTACGCCCGGGCTAACCCCCGATGCTCCGGTTTCGGTGTTGGCTCCGAGTTTCCATTTCGAGGGATTTGGGGCCGATTCCCCGCCGGCCGCGATTTGGCTTATCCCTAAGGAAGCCAAAAAAACGCCCAGAAGAATTTTTTTCATTGTTAGATTATTAACACCTCAGAGCCTTAAGGTCTAGCAGTGCTTCGGCCTTCTAGACTGAGTCGCGCACTAAGGGTCGCTAGCTCAATTGGCAGAGCACCGGGCTTTTAACCCGTAGGTTCTGGGTTCAAGTCCCAGGCGGCCCACTGTATGAAAATAGATTTAGGCGTTGTTTACCGAGAATCTCGGCTCCGCGTATCCGAGATGGTTATCAGTTGCGATGACGCTATTGCGGTGCCGGCGACTCCAGGCTGGGATGTCCACGCGGTAGTGGCTCACCTCGCGGGAGCAGCCGAAGACGCGCGCACCGGAAATCTTGACGGGGTAACTACTGACCCGTGGACTGCCGCGCAAGTTGTGCGCGGTAAGGATAAGTCGGTGTCCGAGTTGTGCGCCCAGTGGGCTCAAGATTCGACTCCGTTGGAATCATTTTTGTCTACTCCCGAAGGGAAACCGTTTTCCAATGCGGTCTTTGATGTTTGTTCTCATGAAGCCGATCTCCTCAGTGCGATGGGACAACCGGTGGATCTCCCCGAAGATTTTTTGGACTTTGCCCGCCGGGCGATGACCAAAAGTTTTTACGCGCAAGTCGCATCCGCAGGCCTTGACCCGATAGAAGTCTCGGCCCTGCCGTTAGAAATATTTCGTAGTCGGCTGGGTCGGCGCACTGAGGCCGAAGTAATGGCCTACGACTGGTCGGCCCCTGCGACTGACTATCTTGGCCTCTGGTTTATTTTTGGCCGATGCGAAAAATCGCTGGGCGAGTTCTCTTCTTCTTAAATTAATTCTTATTCTCCTTGGCTTTTTGGCCAAGTGATGAGTCAGGGGATCTTTGGTAATCGCAATGCTTACTGTCGCTAGGCTTAACGCCACTTCGTAAGCGGGGTCCTCGCCCCAGCGCGCCCTTATCTTAATTGGCTTTTAGGCCGCGAACGCCTCAACTGCGCTTACCCACGGCCGCCCTAACGCCTCGGCTACTGCGGGGTTGGTGATCATCCCGCCCACGGTGTTGACTCCTTGAGCCAAGTCGGCTGATCTCGAGGTGGCCGCAGCAACTCCGTGTACTGCCAGCGCGTGTGCGTAAGGCAAGGTGGCGTTGGTCAGTGCGTAAGTAGAAGTGTTGGGTACGGCGGCGGGGATATTTCCGACCGCATAGTGCAGCACCTCGTGCAATTCGTAAATGGGATTGTCGTGGCTAGTTTCGTGGATAGTGGCTACGCAGCCACCCTGGTCAACTGCGGTGTCAACGATTACTGCCCCCGCCTTCATCGATTCGACCATCGATTCGGTAACAACTATTGGTGCTCGGCCCCCCGGTACCAAGACCGCCCCGATCACCAAGTCCGCGTCGGCGCAGGCTCGCTCCAGCGCTCCTCGGTTGCTGGCCACGGTAACAATCCGTCCTTGGTTGACTTCATCAACCGCCCGCAACCGGTTGATATTTTTGTCTAGTAATAAAACTTCAGCTTCCATCCCTTGGGCGATCCAGGCTGCGTTCCAACCCACATTTCCCGCACCGATCACTACTACCTTGGCCGGGCGTACTCCGGGCACTCCGCCCAATAAAACTCCCCGGCCACCGTGTTCACGTTCAAGAAAGTGGGCGCCAATTTGAGTCGCCATGCGCCCGGCGACTTCGCTCATGGGCGCGAGCAGGGGAAGATCACCCGTAGCGGACTGTACGGTTTCGTAAGCCACGCCGGTAGTCTTATTTTCGAGCAGCGCTTCGGCCACGGCGGGATAAGCCGCGAGGTGCAGATAAGTGAACAAAGTGAGATCGGGCCGCAGGTGTGAAAACTCCGACGCTTGGGGCTCTTTAACTTTTAGCACCAAGTCGGCTCGACCCCAAGTGTCGTCGGCCGAAGAAGAAATCTCCGCCCCCGCGGCCCGGAAGTCGTCGTCGGTGATTGACGAATCGTCACCGGCCCCGGTTTCTATTACTACCGCCACTTCGCTGGCAACGAGCTCGGCCACCCCGTCGGGAGTTATGGCTACTCGGTGTTCCCCCTTTTTCACCTCGCGGGGTACCCCGACAGTGGTGCTCACGCGGCTGCTCCGGCGAGGCCAAATCGCCGCCACGCTTCGGTCAAGACCGTACGCATGGTCGCTTCGATGAAGTCGAGTTCTTTATCTCCGCAGATAAGGGGCGGAGCCAACTGCACCACCGGGTCGCCTCGGTCATCAGAACGGCAAATCAGTCCGGCGTCGTAGAGCGCGGGCGACAAAAACCCTCGGAGCAAGTCTTCCGCTTCCGCGTCGGTGAAAGTCTCTTTGGTCTGCTGGTCGCGCACCAACTCAATTCCGTAGAAATAACCCCGACCCCGTACATCGCCCACGATGGGTATGTCGCGCAAACTCTCGAGGCGTTCACGAAATCCAGCTTCATTGCGCTGAACGTGGCCCAAAATATCTTCGTTTTCCATCGCCGCTAAGTTCGTGAGTGCTACCGCGCAACTTACAGGGTGGCCGGCAAAGGTAAGCCCATGCAGAAAAGAGTTATTACCTTCAAGGAACGGTTCGGCAATGTGATCGCCACAAATTACTGCCCCGAGAGGTGCGTACCCACTAGTGATCCCTTTGGCGCAAGTGATCATGTCGGGTAGGTAGTCAAAACGCTCGGCACCAAACCAAGTCCCTAGCCGACCAAAGGCACAGATGACTTCGTCGGAGATAAATAGCACTCCGTACTTGTCGCAGATTTCTCGCACGCGCTGGAAGTACCCTTCGGGTGGGGTAAAACATCCACCCGCGTTTTGCACTGGCTCTAAAAATACCGCGGCCACATTTTCGGGTCCTTCCCAAATAATGGCTTCTTCTATTTCGTCGGTAATCGAAAGCATGAAGGCCTTCTCGTCGTCACCCAGCGGGTGGCGATACCGGTTGGTGTTTCCGACATGATGAGAACCCGGGACTAGGGGTTCAAAGACGTTCTTGTAGGCCGATAACCCAGTGACGGTAAGGGCGCCCATGGTGGTGCCGTGGTAAGAGAGTTTACGGGCGATGACTTTGTAGCGCTGGCCGTCGCCCCGCATGCGGTGGTACTGACGAGCCAATTTGAGGGCTGACTCCACCGCTTCGGATCCTCCCGAGGTAAAGAACACTCGGTTTAAGTTTCCGGGCGCGAGTTCGGCCAGTTTGGCGGCCAACTCGATTGCGGTTGGGTGGGCGTAAGTCCAGATGGGCCAGTACTCCAGCGTCTTGGCTTGAGCGGCCGCCGCGTCGGCTAAATCGGCCCGACCGTGGCCAAGTTGAGCGGTGAACAAACCCGACAAACCGTCAAGATACTGCTTACCGTGGATATCCCAAACGTAAGATCCTTCCCCGCGAGCGATAATCGGTATGGCTTTTTTCTTACTGTAGGTACCCATGCGGGAGAAATGCATCCACAAGTGGCGTTGCGCCATCTCGTCTAATTTTTTTGCGTACTTTTCATCTTTATTTTTAGCCATTAGGTCCCCCATGAGTAAGTTTGTTTGTATAGGTCAAGGTAAGTAAATGTTTCTACTGAACGCACACCAGGTATGGCACGGATTTTATCGTTAAGCAAGCTCAGCAGGTGTTGGTCATCTTCGCAGATAACTTCGGCCAAAATATCGAACGAGCCGCCGACGATAACTACGTAGTCAACTTCGGTCAAGTCGGCCAAAGTGGCGGCGGTGTCGCGCAAATCGCCTTCGACCCGAATCCCGACCATGGCCATGCGGCGATAGCCGAGGGTGAGCGGGTCGGTGATAGCCACGATCTGAGTAACGCCCCCCTCGATCAGTCGCTGGACTCGTTGACGCACCGCGGCTTCGGACAATCCCACCCGCGCCGCGAGCTTGGTGTAGGGCAAGCGCCCGTCTTTTTGCAGGGCCTCTAAAAGCGCTTTATCGGTGTCGTCGATGATCACCGTGCTCGATTTAGCCATAACTAAAGGGTGCCACACCCGATGGCCGAGCGCAAGGGATTCCGTCGTTTATAAACATAAAACCATTGTATTTCGAATACAAAATCTTATTTGACCACGATTTGTAGTGTTTTGCTGGTTTAGGCCCTAGGCTAACGGTTATGGGTCAAGCACCGTCAGCGCCTTTGGGGCGCGATTTTTCTCCTTCGGTGCTGTGGCATTTTGGGGTTGAGGTTCCTTTGGCTTCGGCGGGCGATCCCCCGCGCGAAGCCGACGTAGTGGTGGTCGGGGCCGGTTACGCCGGGGTACGCGCCGCAACCGGCTTGGCCGCGCGGGGAAAGCAAGTAGTGGTGCTCGAAGCCGACGATTTGGGAACGGGAGCGAGTACTCGCAACGGAGGAATGGTTATCCCTGAACTCAAAGCCGGTCCGCGTGCGCTAGCCCGACGCTACGGTCCGCTAGGACGCGAATTGGTCGATTCAGTTTTTTCGGCGTTTAATTTGGTCGAAAACCTTATTGCCGAAAATAATATTGATTGTGATTATCATCGCTTCGGCGGTTTGTTACTGGCTCATCATCGTAGCCAAGTCGCCCACCTTCAAGAAGAAGTGAGTGAGTGGCGCAACGATTTAGGTGAAGAAGCGCAGTTTTTATCGCGCTCTGAGTTGTCAACCGAAATTGGCAGCGATAAGTATTTTGGTGGGTTACTAGTATCTCGCACCGGTGGACTACAGCCCGCGAAGTATCACGCGGCGTTAGTCGACTTAGCGCTTAAAGCCGGTGCGCAAATATTTGATCGTAAGAGAGTAACAAGCATCGCTCAAGATTCTCGCGGCGGTTACCAAGTAAAAGCCGGCTCGACGGTTATTCACGCCGACGAAGTTTTCTTGGCTACTAACGCTTACGCCGACGCGATTGCTCCGGAATTAGCGAAGCGAGTTTTGCCCATGGGAAGTTTTATTATCGCCACCGAAGTGCTCGATCCCGAGTTGGCGGCTTCGTGTATTCCCAATGGCCGCATGGTCTACGACACGAAAAATTTCTTGTTTTACTGGCGTATTTCGCCTGATGGGCGTATGGTTTTCGGCGGCCGCACCAGTTTGGCCACCACCACCGTGGCTGAGGCCCAAGACGTGCTCTACCAAAAGTTACTTAGTGTTCACCCCCAACTTGTAAGCACAAACCTCGAATACGCGTGGGGTGGAAATGTAGCCATAACTTTTGATCGCTTGCCCCATTGCGGACGTACACCCATTCCTGGTGGTGGTTCGGTGGCTTTCGCGACCGGTTGTAACGGAACCGGAGTAGCACTGGCAACTTGGTTTGGCGACCAAGCGGCAAGTTGGTTGAGCGGCGAAATCGCACCCCCACCGTTTTCGCAGTTGCCGTTTCCGAAAGTCCCGCTGGTTTCGTTGCGTAATTGGTATCTACCTGTCGTTGGACAATATTTTCACTGGCGCGACCAAATTGGGCGTTAGCGGGCGGCACTGATTATTTTTTCGGCCAATTCGTCGGGCGATAAAACAATGTCAATCCCCAAGTTGACTAGCCAGCGGTAGTTCTCTTGGTGAAGTTCGTCGTTCTCGTCGTAGCGGTTAAGCACTACCGTTATCGGCTCCCATTCGCCCAGCGCGTCAATAGTCGATCGCACCGCATTGATCGCGCCTAGCCCCGCTCCCGAAACTATTACCACTCGGTCGGGCTGGAGAGTGTGAATCAAATCAACGCTGTCACCGTCTTGGGCCAGGGGCGACCTTGGTCCCCCGACTCCTTCTACTAGTCCTACTGCGGTATCGACGGGCCATTCGATGTGGGCCGCCAACTCGGCGATAGTCGGGATAATTCGTTGGAGGCGAGCCGCAGCCATCGGCGGGGCCAGGGGAAGTTCGTACGAATACTCGGGCGCGCTCACCTGATCGGGGAATTCTCCGGTCGCGATCGCCAGTACTTCGCCGTCGGTCGGCTCCGCCCCGGGAACGAATGATTGCAATGGTTTTCGGGCGCTTACGGTTAGGCCCGCCTCTCGCAGCACCGCCAGAGTGGCCGCGGCCACGAAAGTTTTTCCGACCTCAGTCGCAGTTCCGGTTACGAAAATTAGTTGCCGGGGCCGAGTCACGAGCGCAGAGCAACGAGCGCGCGCGCCAGTGCGTCGACCTGTTCGGCACTGTGCGTAGCTGACAAAGCGATGCGCAGACGCGATGTGCCTACCGGTACCGTCGGGGGCCGAATCGCGGGTACGAGGAAACCTTGTTCGAGTAACTCCGCCGCCGCACCAAGAGTAGCTTGCTCGGTGCCAAACCGGATCGGAATAATGGGCGACGGCGGACTTTTAACCTCAGGTTGCAGTTGACGCACACGACTGCGCAAAATCTCTCGCAAGGCATCGCCTTCTTGGGAACGTACGATTTTCAATGCCGCTAGCGCGGCCGCCATGTCGGCGGGAGTTGGCGCGGTAGTGAAAATGTAAGCCCGAGACCGATTGACGATTAGATCTACCGCCGCCCGTGGGCCAGCAACAAAACCACCAAGCGCGCCAAGAGTTTTTGAAAGGGTTCCCACTCGCAAAACCTCAGCTTCGCCGTATTCAACCGCAGGGCTTATTACTGAATGGGCTTCGTCAACTACTAGTAGCGCTCCGTTACGGGTGCAAACTTCGGCCAGTTCGTTTAACGGGGCTAAATCGCCGTCCATCGAAAATACCGCGTCGGTTACTACTATCGCTCGGCGGCCACTAGCGCGTTTTAGTAGTTCGTCTACGTGTTCGGGGTCACCGTGACGAGCAATGGCCACATCGGCTCGGGCGAGCCGGCAACCATCGATGATCGACGCGTGGTTTAGTTCGTCGGAGACGACCAAGGTTTTGGAATCCGCAAAAGTGGCCAGTACGCCTAAGTTGGCGGCGAACCCGGTGGGAAACACAGTGGCCGCCTCGGTTTCGCGCCAGTCGGCTAACTCCTCTTCGAGCTCGCGATGAACGGGCCGCGTTCCTACGATGAGCCGAGCCGAGCCCGAGCCCGTCCCCCAGCGATCGAGCGCATGATGGGCGGCGGCTATTACTTCTCGGTGTTGAGTAAGCCCGAGGTAGTCGTTTGACGCGAACGCCACTACGGGTTGACCGTCGGGACCAAGTTTTCCCTCGACTCCGGCGGCATCGAAGTCGCGGGGTGCGCGCCATTGACCTGCGGCCCGCACAATTTCTAGTTCCTGTTCGGTCCACTGCTTCCAAGTCATAAGTTTGCGTCGTCTATTGCCTCGGCGAGGGTGGTAACGATGCGCTCTATTTCGATATCGGTAATAGTAAGCGGGGGCATGATTACCACTACGTCACCGAGGGGTCGCAACAAAACGCCACGCGCGACTGCGGCGGCACAAACTCTTCGGCCCCAACGCTCGCTGGGGTCGGGGCTGGCTAGTTCGACTCCCCCCATTAATCCGCAGAGCCTGAATTCGGCCACTTGGGGCAAAGGAGCAATTTTATTCTCGAGCGCACCCCGGAGTTGTTCGGAGCGAGCCTTTACATTGGCCAAAACATTTTTTGATTCGATGAGTTCAAGATGGCGTTTAGCCACTGCGCACGCGAGCGCGTTTCCGCTGTACGAATGACCGTGGTAAAGCGTTTTTTCTGAAAGGTCGGGGCCTAAAAAAGCGTCGAACACCCGACCGCTAGCCACGGTGACCGATTGAGCGATGTAGCCCGCCGTCAAACCCTTACCCAGCACTAATAAATCCGGAGTTAGGGCGCATTGTTGGGAGGCAAACAAAGTCCCGGTGCGGCCAAAGCCGGTGGCTACTTCATCGCAGATAAGCAGTACGTCGTGCGCTCGGGCCGCAACCCCCAGACGAGCGAACTCTTCTGCTCCGGCCATCTGCATTCCTGCGGCACCCTGTACTAAAGGTTCAATAATTACTGCGGCCAGTGAGTCGTGGTGCTCTTCAATCATTGCGATCGCGGTATCAAAACACGCAGGGTCAGACAACTGCGGCGCCCTTAGTACGGGAAAGCGCAACGGGTCAAAAATATTTGTGCCAAAACCACCGTCACCTACCGACAGCGCTCCGATAGTGTCACCGTGGTACGCCCCACCGAACGCTAAAAATTTTGTGTGCCCGCCGATACCTTGATTAGTCCAGTACTGAAACGCAATTTTTAGTGCTTGTTCGACCGCCGACGCACCGTCGGAAGCAAATAAGAAGTGGGGATCATCAACCGGTACCACTGCGGCCAACGCTTCGGCGCATTCAGTAACAATGCGATTGCTGTTTCCGAGCATGGTGGAGTGCGCCCCCCGATCGAGTTGTTCGCGTATTGCTTGGTCGAGCTCGGGAACTCGGTGGCCGAGAGTGTTTACCCAGAGCGATGAGATGGCGTCGAGATAGTGCTTGCCGTCGACATCAATTAACTCATGGCCCGTGGCCGATTCGACCATGATGGGCGAACTTTCGGTAAAGCTCGACATTTGGGTGAAACCGTGCCACACCACATCGGCGTCGCGTTTGGCCCATACTGAAGCATCTTCCACCGTGCCATGATGCCCGCTCGCCTCGTCCCCGCGCTAAAGGGGCATAAAGACTGGCCTAACTAGGGCGCTCCGTCGAGAATACCGGTGAGGTTGTATTTAGGAAACGGCCCTAAAAACATGTACTCGTGGAGGCCGTAGCCCACATCGCCGGTGTTGGTTTCGAAACGCGCCGCGGCGTCAACGATTCCGTAGAACCGATCGGCATCGGCCTCGGTATCAAGTTCGACGCCTTGCACGACTAACTCGCCTTGGTACATCCCGTGCTTCCAGTCCGGCTCGGGGCTATATCCCGTTCCGATGGCGATGTGTGATTCGATCAGCGGGGTGGCGGTAATAGTTAGGGGGCCACCCGGTGCGTGGGGGAACGAAAGCACGCTGCGCGCTAGACGGCGCGTGCCCGAAATAAATTCGTGAGCGTGTTCTGATCTCCCTAGGTGTTCAGGTTCTTTCTCGGGGTCGTGCCAAATTCGGGTTGCGTTTTCTAGGTCACGCGAACCGTCAGGTCGCTCCGAACAAATACAAACGATCGAGTAGTCGTCAAACTGAATAGGGTCGTAGTTCCACATACTCATGAGCAAGGGGCCGTCAGCCAAAATACCCGCCGGTTCGGGCTCACCTACTGGGCGCACACCCCACGAACGGTCGCGGGTGCCGCGCCACTTCGGCCCGGTAATTTCGGTGCGTTTATCGTCAACGATGAGATGGCCTTCCCAAAATCCGGTCTGGGCAAAGCGTTGAGTATCAAACAACACTCGTTCCATTTGTCGGATGTAATGGCGGTTTTCGAGAAATGCCGGCCCCGCGCCATTAAAAGTTAGGTCGAAAGAAACCCCGTATTCATTGGGTTCTAGGACATAGTGCACTCGCTGCAAGCCCTCTAACACTTCTAACGAAAACGGACCCACGGTGGTGTCCATGCGGTCGTTACCCAAAGTTCGCGAGGCCCGCACGATTCGGTGCATTGTTCCTTGGCGCACCAGTACGAACGCGTCTTGCACCGAAAGATTGGGGTACTGGCCCAAACCTATGATCACCATCAACTCACCCGTCGAGTCGTGCATCATGTTGTAGTAGCGATCATAAAAGTTGCGATCGGATATTGCGGTATGACGGATTACCTCTGCGGTTTGGTGAATCGGGTAATCGTCCGCCGGTGATAAGGGTGAACTCACCACTTAACCATTACGTGTTTGATTTCGGTGTAAGCCTCAATCGCATAAATCGACATATCTTTTCCGTACCCCGACTGTTTGAAGCCACCGTGAGGAAGCTCCGAGACGATCGGAATATGATCGTTAATCCAAACGGTTCCGAATTTGAGTAGCGCCGACATTTTCATGGCTCGACCTACGTCGCGGGTCCACACGCTGGCCGCAAGCCCGTAGTCGATATCGTTAGCCCACGCCAGCGCCTGGTCGTCGTCGGCGAAGCGTTGCACGGTTACTACTGGCCCGAACACTTCTCGTTGAACTATCTCGGAGTCTTGCGCGGGTCCCACTACTACTGAAGGCTCGTAAAAGTAGCCCGCCCGGTCAATCGCTTGTCCGCCCGTGGTTACTTCGGCTCCCGCGCTTTGTGCTCGTTCAACGAATCCGGCCACCCGCTCGCGCTGTCGGGCCGAAACCATTGGCCCCATGGCGACATTGGCGTCGTGAGGGTCACCGGTTTCAACGCCTTTAGCGGCTTCGGTGAAACTGGCAACGAAACGCTCGTAGACCTTGGGGCCGGCGATCACTCGACACGGTGCCGTGCAGTCTTGACCTGAGTTGTAAAAACTTCCTTCGGCCAAGGTGGCGACCACGGCTTCGATGTCGGCGTCGTCGAAAATAATTACCGGCGCTTTACCTCCGAGTTCGAGGTGCACTCGAGTGAGAGTGTCGGCCGCGGCGCGGGCAATGGCTTTACCGGTGGCAACATCGCCGGTGAGCGAAACCATGGCAACGTCGGGGTGAGTTACTAAGGGTGCGCCCGCTTCTTGGCCTTGACCAGTAATTACGTTGAGCACTCCGGGGGGCAAAATGTCGGCGGTAATTTCGGCTAGCCGTAGCGCGGTTAATGGAGTTAGCTCTGAAGGTTTGAGCACGACGGTGTTTCCGGCCGCAAGCGCGGGCCCGAGTTTCCAGGTGGCCATGCCGAGGGGGTAGTTCCACGGTGCGATTGACGCCACTACTCCGAGTGGATCGCGCCGTAAAAACGAAGTGTGTTCTTCCATGTATTCACCCGCGGCGCGCCCTTCAAGAAACCGAGCACCGGCACCAAAGAAACGCCAGTTGTCGACTACTAAATCCATCTCGAACTCAATAATTGATTCGGGTTTGCCTACGTTGTCGACCTCGAGTGCGGAAAGTGTTTTCATGTCGGCTTCAATGGCGTCGGCCACTTGGTTAAGAATTTCGGACCGAGCGCGCGGTGGTTTTTGCGACCAGTCTTCGAACGCCGCCGCGGCCGCTTTCACCGCTGCGTCAACGTCGGCTTTATCGCTTGCGGCGACCTCGGCGATCACTTCAGCCGTGGCGGGATTTATCACCGAGTCGGTGGCCCCACTTTTCGCCTCGACCCATTTACCGCCGATGTAATTTTGCTTAGCCATCTCTTTGGTTCCTTTGCTCGATGATTGATTAACGATTCTGGCTCATTTTGTTGGCTGGGGAGTAATAACGCAAGACGGGGGTGACTGGGCGCGCTATCGCTCGCCCAGCGTTCGTGGCTAGGCTGCCGGTAAGCAAAACGGGGGGAATATGGCTTCAACAATGAGCCCAAAAACCAGCGTTAGTGGCGGCGCCGCGTCCTTGGACGATGTCGTTATTGGCATTAATCAAGTCACTAAACGCTTCGATGATTTCGTGGCCGTCGAACACGCCGATTTCGGTATCCGCCGGGGTGAGTTTTTCTCCATGCTCGGGCCGTCGGGCTGTGGGAAAACCACCACTTTGCGAATGATCGCGGGCTTCGAACAGCCCACTACGGGGCAAATCACCCTAGAAGGTAAAGACGTATCGAAAACTCCACCCTATAAACGCAATGTCAACACAGTTTTTCAGCACTACGCGTTGTTCCCCCATATGTCGGTGTTTGACAACGTGGCTTTTGGACCGCGCGGTAAGCGCACTCCTAAAAAAGAGATCACTCGGCGAGTTAATGAGTTGTTAGAGATTGTCCGTCTGGGTGATTACGCCGACCGTAAGCCTGGACAACTCTCGGGTGGGCAACAACAGCGAGTCGCCTTGGCTCGGGCCCTAGTCAATTACCCGAGTGCACTTTTACTCGACGAGCCCCTAGGCGCTCTCGATTTAAAACTGCGCCAAGCTATGCAGATTGAACTAAAGCGCATTCAGCGTGAAGTGGGAATCACCTTCGTTTATGTAACTCACGATCAAGAAGAAGCGCTCACAATGTCAGATCGCATAGCGGTGATGTACGAAGGCCACGTCGAACAAATCGGTAGCCCCCAAGAGATTTATCACTCGCCCGCTTCGGTATTTGTCGCCGGTTTTATTGGCGTCGCTAATCTTTTGCCCGTAAATATCGATTCGATTAGCGGCGCTAACGCACTGATTCAGTTGCCCGGCGGCAATAAAGTTTCTTTACCGATTGGATCGCTGGCGCCGGTTGTTGGGGGGGCGGCCACGATTATGGTCCGTCCCGAACGAATTTTTGTCGCCACCGCTGAACCCGAAGGCGATTTACCGCACCTCAAGGTGTCGGTGACCGATTTAACTTTTCAAGGCCCCATAGTGCGGGCGTCGGTGCGTTGTGCTGACGGCACCGAGTTAGTCACTCACATCGGCGACGGCGATGATCTTCCGATGTTGCGCCCTAATGACCACCTATGGCTCACCTGGGAGATCGAAGCGGCCAAACTTTTGCCCGGCGTTGACGAGCGCCACACCGACTCAACTGAATCCAATACTGCACTAATAGAAGCATAAGGGTTAAATAATTTATCCAATTCACAACTAATCAAAAGGAGTAACAAAATGGCCAAGAAAATCAAACCAACTTCCGATCAACTCAGCCGCCGAGATTTCATTATGCGCGGCGGCGCCGTAGTCGGCGGTTTGGCTCTGGCTCCGTCGATCTTGTCTAATACCGGCGCTTTCGCGGCTCAAGCGGGAAATGTCGGAGGGAAGTTGTCGGTGCTCAACTGGCCGCTTTACATTGACGAGAAGGCCGAAGCGCAGTTCAAGAAAGCCACCGGAATCAACCTCAAGTACTCCGAAGCGCTTAATGATAACAACGAGTTTTTTGCTAAATACCAAGAGCCCCTTAGCAAAGGGTCCAACGTTGGTTTTGATATCGCGATGCCAACGAGCTGGATGGCCAACCGGCTACTAAAACTGGGCTATCTCCAAAAACTTCCTCTGACCGATGCTCCTAACGTGGCCAATCTTTCCCCGGGTTTTCAAAGCCCGGCCTGGGACCCTTCCGGTGAGTACACCTTGCCCTGGCAGACCGGAATGACGGGTTTGGCTTACAACATCAAAGTAACGGGGCGCGAACTGACTAGCGCCAATGATCTGTTCGATCCCAAATTCAAAGGGAAAGTTGGGATGTTGTCCGAAATGCGCGACACCGTTGGCCTGACTTTGCTCGGCGATGGGGTTGACCCCGCCACGGTTACTTACAAGCAGGCGCGCCCGTCGATGCGAAAATTGCAAAAGGCGGCCGACAATGGTCAAATCCGTCGTTTCACTGGTAATGACTACCAAGATGATTTGGTTTCGGGTGACTTCGCGGTTTGCGTGGGCTGGTCGGGCGACGTGGCCCAATTGGTACTCGAAAACGAAGACTTACGCTTTGTCATTCCCGATGAAGGGGGTATGCGGTTTGCTGACGTGATGGTCTGGGTAAAAGGGTCTAAAGCCAAGGCCCAAGTTGCCGCGTGGCTTGATTATTTTTACACCATCGATAACGCCGCCCAACTAGAAGCGTTTATTCAGTACATATCCCCCGTGGCCAACATTCAACCCGCTTTGGCGGCCCTTGACCCCGTAGCGGCCAAGAGTGAACTGATCTTCCCGCCTGAATCGGTGGAGGCGCGGCTAAAAACCTTCAAGATTTTGAACGCTAAAGAAGAAGAACAGTTCGACAACGCGTTCGCCAAGATAACCGGCTCTTGAGCCTGCCGGAATAGCAGGAGCCATATATGGCGGGTACCGCGCGCCAAGGAACCAAGCGAGGGCGGTTTGCCCCCTACGGGCTACTGAGCCCCGGAGTTATTTGGCTCATCTTGTTTTTCATGGTTCCGGTAATGGTGCTTTTCCGAACATCATTATCGGACCGCCCTAATCGCTTTGTCCCCAATGCTCTCAACTTTTCTTGGAACTTCTCGAACTATACCGACGCGCTTTCTCAGTACGGAGAACAGTTTCAGCGGTCGTTCGTTTATGCCGCCGCCGCAACCATCGCGTGTTTTGCTATCGGTTATCCGCTGGCTTACGTAATCGCCTTTCGGGGTGGTCGCTATCGCAATCTTTTGCTTGGCTTGGTAGTTATTCCGTTCTTCACTACTTTTTTGATTCGCACTCTGGCTTGGAAAACTATCTTGGCCGACGAGGGGTTTGTAGTTCAAACCCTACGCGACCTCGGAATTTTAGCGGCTAACGGCCGATTGTTGGCTACTCCTTTAGCAGTAATTGGTGGTCTTACTTATAACTTCTTACCGTTTATGATTTTGCCGATTTATGTAAGTCTCGAAAAAATTGACCGTAACTTAGTCGACGCCGCTAAAGATCTTTACGCCACCCCCGCGCGCGCGTTTTGGCGAGTGGTTTTTCCTTTGTCGTTACCCGGGGTATTCGCCGGCACGCTGCTCACGTTTATCCCCGCTTGTGGCGACTTCATCAACGCCGCCTTTTTAGGCAGCCCACAAACCACGATGATCGGCAATGTGGTGCAAAACCAATTTTTGGTACAACTCGATTACCCCACCGCGGCCGCGCTTTCGTTCACTTTGATGATCATTATCACTGTGGCGGTATTGATTTACGCCAAAGTTCTAGGTACTGAGGACATCGCCTAATGACCGCGACCGTTGCTCCTCCAGTTTCTCCAACCATTGACCCGGCCCCGATAGAGCGCACTTTCCCGCCCCCGTGGCTGCGCAAAGTGGGAACGATTTCGCTCAATGTTTACGCGGGTTTAGGGCTGCTCTATTTGTTTATTCCTATTTTTGTCATTGTTATTTTTAGTTTTAATCAGCCCAAAGGCCGTTTCAATATCGTGTGGCAGGAGTTCACTCTCGCCAACTGGAAAGACCCGTTTGCTATTCCTGAGTTAGTCGACGCGTTCAAACTCAGTCTCGAGATCGCCGCTATCTCTACGGGGGTGGCTTTAGTTTTTGGCGGTCTTATTGCGTTAGCGCTAACTCGTTATCGTTTTCGAGGTAACGCGTTTGTGAACTTATTTTTAGTATTGCCGCTTACTACCCCCGAAATTGTTTTAGGGGCATCTTTAGCCAGTTTGTTTATCGCGCAGGGCACTGATCGAGGCTTTCTCACAATTTTGATTGCCCACGTAATGTTTTGCGTGAGCTTTGTTGCGCTAACGGTAAAAGCTCGGCTCCGAGGTTTTGACTGGAGCCTTGAAGACGCGGCAATGGACCTCGGCGCTGGTCCGATGCGTACTTTTACCAAAGTAACTTTCCCGTTAATGATCCCCGGATTATTGGCCGCGGCGATGTTATCTTTTGCGCTTTCGCTCGATGATTTTATTATTACGTTATTTAACGCCGGAACCGAGGTCACTTTCCCGCTCTACATTTTTGGTGTCCGTCAACGGGCAATTCCGCCCCAAATAAATGTTTTGGCTACAACCGTTTTGGTGGTAAGTGTGGTGCTACTGATTATCGGAACCGTCGCCGGACGCATGCGCGAACGTTCGCGTACTAGCCCGCACTAATCCGTACTAATCGCTGACGCCCGTCGCGCCCGCCGCTCGTAGGGCTCCCCTGATTTTGTCGGCCTCGGCTTCGAGCGCTTCTGCGGTGGTGGGGTTTGGCTGATCAAGGTGGAGATCAGCTTCGCCGTTAACGATAGGAATAACGTGTAGGTGCACGTGGGGCACTTCGAGGCCGGCTACGAGCAATCCGATTTTGGCTGGGGAGTAGACGCTTTGCTGGGCTTGAGCAATCGTTTGCGCTACCGCCGATAAGTGATTTAGTAAATCTGGGTTGAGGTCAATCCAGTGGTCGATTTCTTCTCGCGGCACTACGAGTGTGTGTCCAGGTTGCGCGGGATTGATCGAAAGAAACGCCACGCACTTCTCGTCGCGCCAGACAAATACTCCGGGCAGTTCGCCATCAATAATTTTGGTAAATAGTGTCGCCATCAGTAATTAGATTAGGCCCCAACGCCGGCTTGCACTTCTGGGGCCACTTCGTTCATAAATCGAGCCACAGTCTCGGGAGTACCGAAATCATCAAATTGCAGTACAAACCCGCGCACTCCTTTGGCCACTTCAGCCCTCAACGCATCGGTTATTTCACTGGGCGTGCCCGAAATAAGCCCGCCCCAAGTCCCGAAGCGCCGCTCGGCCCGGGCAACAACTTTCTCTCGGTCACTTTCATCGTGGGCCAGTCCGATGGGGTGTTGTACTGAGATTTGCGCCTCACCCGCCAAGGGGGTTAGTTCGTCTAGGCGATCAACGGCGTACGACGGACAATTCCACCAGTGGGCGAAGTCACGCACTAGCGGCATTGTTAGTTGGGGGCCCCCACCACCAATATGAATCGGCACCGGATTTTGTTGGGGTTTAGGTACCCCGCGCGCACCGTGTAGTTGGTAGTGAGTTCCGGAGTAGTCGAATTGTTCACCCGAGAACATAAGCGAAAGGATCTCTAATGTTTCTCGCAGGCGCGACGCGCGTAACTTATTGGGTTCTTCGCTCACACCAAACGCTCGCAACTCTTCGGCCATCGAACCCCAACCCAGCCCTAAGTCGAGACGACCATTGGCTATGTTGTCAACCGTGGCTACCATTTTGGCCAGCACCGCGGGGTGGCGAAACGGGTCGCAAGTAACGAGATGGCCAATACGAATTTGTTCCGTGCGGGCCGCCAAAGCGGCCGCCAGCGTCCAACCTTCGAGCAAATCAAGCTGGTTGTTGGCCGGAGTGGCGAGATGATCGATCAGCCATACCGAATCAAAGCCGGCTACTTCAGCCGCACTGGTACGGGTCAAAACGGTGGCGAAATCCATTCGGATTTGCGGTAAAAACAGTCCGAACCAAACTTTGTCCGTCTGAACGGGGAGCGAATTCGAATCGGCCATCGATGCGCAGGCTACTCTGCATCTCATGCCTCATCCCGAAATCGACTCGACCGCCACTCAAGCGATGCACTCGGTGCTGGGCCGCACCATCATCGTCACCGGCTCCGGCCAAGGCGTCGGGCGCGGTATGGCCCACCACCTCGGCAAAGCCGGTGCCAACGTTGTTGTCGCCGAATGGAACGCCGAGAAGATGGACCGCACCTGCGCGGAGTTGACCGAATTGAGTGTTCCCAATTTGGGCGTCGAAGTTGACATAAACGAACGCGACCAAATTGAAGCCCTGGTGGCGGCCACGGTTAAAAAATTTGGCCGAGTCGATGGTTTGATCAATAACGCGCAAACTTTTCGGGCCAACATGCCCGTGGCCGAAGTTAGTGCTGACGACGTTGAAGTTTTTTATCATTCTGGCGTTCTCGGAACGCTCTGGGCCATGCAGGCGGTGTATCCCCATATGAAAGATGCGGGCTGGGGGCGGATCGTTAATTTCGGATCGTCAATGGGTCGAGTGGGGGGAGCGGGCTTTGGCGCTTACAACGCATCAAAAGAGGCAATCCGGGGCTTGTCGCGCACCGCGGCTCGGGAGTGGGCTCAGGACGGGATAATTGTCAACATTATTGCTCCCGCGGCTGCTCCTCCTCGGGCCGAAGGTAGCGCCGCGTTCGAGGAATTTATGCGCACTTGTCCAATGGGGCGCAACGGTGACAGTGAATTAGACGTTGGGCCAATAGCGCACTTTTTGTGTTCCGACGCTTGTCGCTTTGTTACTGGTCACACATTTATGGTCGACGGCGGTAACTTTCTCTGGTCGTGAATTCAAAAAAAGAGCCCATCGACCAGCGTGATCTTTGGCCGGTTGATGGCGTTAGTCAAACCCCACTCCCTTCGTCCGCGGTAGTGGATCAGTTGCACGCTCTGGGTTATCGGGCGTTATTTGTGGTGACACCAATAGCGAGCGATGAAGATAAACGTCAAGACCACCTCAATAACTCGGCCGCAGTGCGCATGTTCAACGAGTTGCGCATTGCTTATGTGGCTAGCCGCCTGTCGCCCGATTGGCCGCGCCATTTACGGCGCGAAAATTTAATCGTGGTAGTGCGCGAATTGCACGTGGAGTATCAAAGCGAGGCTCAGGGCAGTGAACGCTTTATCGGGGCGACTCGACTTTCGTTTCGCCGAGGCAAATCAGTACTCATTGAACAAGCGCTGGTCGAAATCGAAAGTGGTCGTCCGGTGGCCCGAGCGTGGGTGGTGCAGTTGTTGTTAGGGCCTACCGGAGTACAAGATTGGCCGGCCTTTTATTGGGATTTAGTCGCGACTTCCGAAGGGGCACCGCTAGTTGAATTAGAGGACTCACGCCCTTCGTGGGGGCCGGGCTCCGAAACTTCTTAGGCCCCTAAGCGGTCGAGCATTTCACTGAGTACGGCCACCGCCCGCACGCCCGAAGCGGCGTAGCCCTCTTCGTCGATGCGGGGCCCAATTAGTTCGAGGTCGAAACAACCGGAGTAACCCGCGGCTAATACTTCCCCCAAGATGCGCTCCAGCGGTATGTCGCCGTCGCCCGGCACTAGCCGGTTAGGGGTAGATAGAGTACCCACGGCAAAGTCACTCACTTGTACTAATTGCAAGCGGTCTACGTGGTCGTTAACGGTTTTCGCTAAATCTCGCTCGGCCCAACACGCGTTTATTTCCATGCATACACCGATATCAAACCGAGTTGCTAAATCAATCACATCGGCTAGTGAGTGCACAAAACCCACATCGACCCGGAGCGAGTTGGTGTGTTCGAGGGCAAACTTAATTCCGCCCGTATCAGCCAGTATTGGTTGTAGAGCACTAGCCAGCGCGTCGGCGGCTTCGTTCCAGCTCATAGCCCCCGCGGGCCCAGTAGTTAGCACTAAGCACTCGGCGTTAACGGTGTGAGCGGCTTCGAGGGCGTGCTTTACCCGTTCTTGTTGTGCGGGCCATTGCCCGGGATCGTCGAGGCGAAACGGTCCGATGCCGATGAGATTGGTTACCCGTAAACCCGCGTCGCTAATTTTTTGCGCTCCCGAAGCGAACCCGGCTTTATCTAGTTTGGCCAAACTGGCGCCGATGTTGGTTATCCCCGCGCTTTCGTAGAAGGCCAAGTCTTGGTCGAGCGACCACGAGAAACTCGAAATGGCCGACAGAGAAACTCGCGGGTGCATGACTAAAAGTCTTTAGGCCCGCGGGCTTACGTGAGCGTCAAGCCACTCGGCCAAGCGCGGGAAAATCATGGAGGGCGAACAAAGTCCAGTGAGGAAATCGTCGTGGCCGACATCAATCGGGAATCCGGTTTCTACCCCGGCCAAAAACCACTCTTTTTCTTTACTGCCCAAGGCCTCATAAGTAGCACGCGCGCCTGCGGGTGGGCGCTGCCGATCGTTTCCGCCTGCCGCCACCATGATGGGGATTGTTATTTCGCCCAGCCGGTCTGACCACACCACCGAGCCGTCGCGCGAACGCATACTCTGCGAATCCATCCAATCTTTGAATTGGTCAATAATATCGGTGGCTTCGTCGGGTACGCCGTGAGCAAAGTAACGCGCGACTACCAACCAGTCGGTGTTTTGATTTCGAAAACTTCCGTCGATTACCTCGGATCGTTCCGCCGCCAGCGCAGGGCCAATGTGGCGCACCATGGAGAACTCGTAGCGAGTGTCTCCTCGTTCGGGGTACGGAGTCGTTACTCCCGGCACTTCACCGTCGGGTGAAGTTATGGCGGGCGAACCCATAGTGATCCCGCCGCGTAGCCCGGGCACAGTGTTGCTAATTGCCATTGCGTAAAGTGCGATGCCACTCATTTCGGTACCGAGCCAGCCGATCCCGTCAGCACCAGTTACTTCTTGCACCTTTTTTGCTGCTGCAGGAATATCTTGAAAAACAAAATCATCGAAGCACCACTGCAAAGTTTCCTCTGCGCCGCCGTCCGGCCAACTTTCGTTGCGCCCTCTCATGTCCATCAGCCACACATCGAAGCCGTCGGCTGCGAGGGCGCGGGCCATCGAATATTTAGGGTGAACGTCATAGATAAGCCGGCTTCCCGCCAGTCCGTGACCGCACAAAATTGGGACTTCTCGGGGGTTTCCTTGGGCTCGGTAACGGTAAAGAGTGATGTTCCAGCCGTCTTCGGTGCGTACAACGTGGCGTTCGTCTTCGCCGGTTTCCCATTCAATGAGGGCGGAGAACTCGGGCGAGTCGAGGGCCGGGGGTTCGCCGGTGGTGGGGGCGGGAATTGGCCCAAGAAAAGGACTGCTCATTTGGATGGATTCCTCGCTTAGCCTAAGGATGCGGCGCGAGCGTTACTGCTTCCGCCGTCGAGTTGAAGATTGATGCCGGTCACGAATCCGGACTCGGAACTAGCCAAATAAACCGCGGCGAGTGCGACATCGCGGGCTTGGCCTAATCGAGTCAGATGCATAGCCTCTAGAAGCGCCCGCCGGTCGTCGGCGATTTCGGCGTCGCGTTGGTCATTTAAAATAAACCCCGGGCTAATGGTGTTAGCGCGAATTTGGTTGCTCGCTTCTTCGACCGCGATCGCGCGAGTAAGGGCGTTGAGTGCGCCTTTGCTCGCCGCGTAAGCCGCTAAACCGCCGCTGGGTCTTTCGGCTTGCCGGGACGAAATATTAATTATTGATCCGTGGCCAGCACTGCGCATGGGCCCAATAGCCGCCCGACACAATTCCATTGGCACCGTAGCGTTAACTTTCATGGTGGCTTCCCAAGAAGCGGTGTCCATGGTGGCGATGGAAGAGTCGGTACCATCAACAACTTCGGCCACTGCGTTATTAACTAAAATCGTCAGTTGGCCCATTGCTTTGACTGCACCAGTCACCAGATCTTCACTGGCACTATTAGTGCTCAGATCGGCGGCGACGAATACTGCTTTCCCACCCGCAGAAACAATTTTCTCTACTACCGCCGCCCCGCGCTTTTCGTTACGGCCGTGCACGACCACCTGTGCTCCTTCTAGAGCAAATTCGATCGCGATCGCTGCTCCGATACCGGCGGTCGATCCAGTTATGAGGGCGTATTCATTTGCGAGGCGCAAGTCTTCCTTTCTAAAACGCCACCGGGCGGCGGCGCAAATATTGAGGGCCTGAATACTGCTGATGGGCAGGTTAGGTCGCAAAGCCAGTGCCGCGTATTTATGGGCCCGAGCGACCAACCTGTAAGTAATGGATCATGCACCAGAAATCGCCCTTTCTCGGGGTGTTAAACGCGGTTTAGCGATCGCGGCCGCGGTTTTGGCCGTGGTCACCATGGTCGGAGTGGCCTTGCTGGCCGGCACCGACGAGCCAGAAATCAACGCTCGACAACTGGGATTAAGCAGTCAAGTTTTTGCGGCCGAAGTGGTTTCGGTGCGCCTGGGTCCGTGCGCCGGCACCGCCGCGGCCGACGGGGTGCCGTGCTACGCCATCGGCTTTCGCCCCGAGGCCGGTCCGGACTCAGGATCTCGGCTGCGGTTTGAGATTCCCAAATTGGCCACATCTCCCGACTTGTCGGCCGGCGACCAAATAGTGGTTTCTTATGATCGTAAAGCCGAACCCGGTTTTCGCTATCAATACAACGACCGACAGCGGGGCTCAGTTCTGTGGTGGCTGTTCGCTCTGTTCGCGCTCGCGGTCATCGCTCTGGGCCGCTGGCGGGGCCTTGCCGCGCTCGTCGGATTAGGCGCGAGTTTTGCTGTACTGCTGTTTTTTGTTCTGCCCGCGTTAGTGGCGGGTCAAGAGCCGGTCTTAGTCGCTCTCACCGGCGCAAGCGCCATTGCTTTTCTCGCGCTTTATGTTGCTCATGGTTTTAATTTTATGACTACGGTCGCGCTACTTGGCACCTTGGTCGCTCTTGTCATCACAGTTTTGTTGGCCATGATTTTTGTCGACCTCGCGCATTTAACCGGCTTTACTAGCGACGAAGCATTCGTCGTTCAGGTCGGAACTTCGGGGGGTATCAGTATCACGGGGTTAGTTTTGGCCGGAATGGTTTTGGGCGCTCTCGGCGCGTTAGACGATGTGACGGTCACCCAAGCATCAGCAGTCTGGGAGTTACGAGACGCTAGTCCCGACATGAGTGTGCACGCGCTCGCCCGCGCCGGGTTACGCATTGGGCGCGACCATGTTGCTTCAACGGTCAATACTTTGGCCTTGGCTTACGCGGGGGCAGCGCTTCCGCTGCTGATCCTGTTTGTCTTTTCTCGACAATCGCTCGGAACAATTGCCAACAGCGAAGTCATTGCCACCGAAATCATCGCTACCTTGGTGGGCAGTATTGGGCTCGTCGCCGCGGTTCCGATCACTACTTGGCTGGCCGCAGCAGTTTTACCCCGCCGACTCACGAGCGAGAGCCTTTCGGCGGAGCGCGATTTTTAAAGACCCCCTTCGGGCTAGGCAGTGTCTTATCTCATAAACAGGGACGCGCGCCTCTGATTCACGGCGGTTGGTCTAGCCTTATGGGTCGCCCTTGGATCCGGTGCTCTTAGTCTTGAGGGCCACTGTTGTGAAAGTAAACCTATGAGGATAGTGAGAAAGTACACCTCGGCGTTGGTGGCTTCGTTGTTGGCGACCTCGCTGCTGGTGGCGGCTACGGGTAACCCAATAAGCGCCGCGCCCATCGACGACGCGCGCACTCGAGCAGTCGAGGCTCGTCGTTCGGCCGATGCCTCCGCCCAGCGCTACGAAGCCGCTATTGGCCGACGAGAAGAACTGAACCAACAAATCACCGCTTCTATGGCCCGCATTGCCGCGACTAAGGCCCAGATTGTTACCTTGCGAGCCACCGCCGACAAACGCGCGGTGCAGGCCTACACCGGGCGCGACCCGCTGAGCTCGGCAAGTTTTTTGGTTATTGATGGCGACCCTCTCGATGCAGTAAGGCGCGAAAAACTATTGGCTAAAACTAAAGCTAGTGATGACGCGGCGGCCAGGCGTTTATCCGCGTTTAACGACGACCTCGACGAAGAGCGTAAAAGTTTAGAGGCCAGTAAAACTGCCCAAGAAGAAGTTGTGCGCCAAGTTGAAGCCGAACAAGTGGCAGTGCAGGCTCAACTCGCCGAGGCGCAAAAAGCCCTCGATGTTTTAGAGGCCCAGTTTCGTCGTGAACAAGAAGCCGCCAAGGCGCGCGAGTTAGCCGCCAATGCTGCTCGCAGTGGAAGCAAAGGTAACGGTAAGGATTATTCGGGGGTTTATATCGCCACCGGTATCGTGTGCCCAGTGCGCGGGGGTGTTTCGTTTATTGATTCGTGGGGTTACCCTCGCCATCAGGGCCGGCATCAAGGGGTCGATCTAATGTCGGCCACGGGCACACCCAATGTTGCGGTTACTAACGGGACGGTTAGCTTTCGTTCCGGGGGAACTTCCGGTTTGGGCGCTTTTCTAAACGGCGATGACGGCAATACCTATTACTACTTCCACCTCTCAGCTTATGAAGGGGGCAATCGCCGAGTGGGTAAAGGTGAAGTTATTGGTTACGTCGGTAACACCGGCGATGCTCAGTACACCGCTTCGCATACTCACTTTGAAGTTCATCCCGGTGGTGGATCGGCCGTCAATCCCTATCCTTCGGTGCGCCCAGTCTGTTGACTCGGTTAGTGATTCGTCGTCGGCAGTCGATTTGTCAACCGTGCCCGCGACCGTTCTCCTCCGAAAACTATTGCTAACGAAAAAATAGCCGCGGTAGTAAGCACAATCGCTCCTCCCGGAGCCAATGCCCACTGGCGAGCGGCCGCTAAGCCGACGATCACCGATACAACTCCCACGATCACCGAAATAATTATTGTGCCCCGAAACGATCGAGCCACTAGTCGGCCGGTGGCTACGGGTAAAACCATTAGCGCAGCAATTAATAAAATTCCGACAATGCGCATCGCTGCGACCACGGTAATGGCCGCCAGTACCGACAGCATTGTGTTGGCTAACACCACCGGTAAACCCGCCACGCGGGCGGACTCTTCGTCGAGCAGACTGGCAAAAAGTGCTCGTCCGATAATGGCTAGAGAAAAAATAATGACCAGTCCGAGAATTATCACTAATCGCACATCATCAGGGCCGACAGTGAGGATCGAGCCGAAAAGGTAGGGCAGCACATTTAGCCCGCCGGTGGAACTGCGGCTGATGAGCACAACTCCCAAAGCAATCCCCCCGTAGAAAAACAGCGCGAGCGCGAGATCGCCCGTCGCCCGTCCCCGATTGCGTAACCACTCAATAGCCAAGGCGCCGGCAACCGCGGCCACCAGAGCGGTCCACACCGGCCAAACTTCAAGCAACAGTCCCGCGGCAATGCCGGCAAAGGCAATATGGCCTAAGCCGTCGCCCATCAGGGCTTGGCGTTTTTGCACCAAAAAGATCCCGATGAGGGGCGCACACGCACCAACGACCAGACCTACCCATAGCGCGTACTGCATGAACTCACGCTCAAACGGGTAGGGGAGGCTAATAACCCCGATCATGTGAGTCCTTCTAACCACCGGGGCAACGCGTCGGCCGGCACGCCGAGGTCTACTCCACTGGCAACGAGTTCGGCCGGCGTACCGTCAAAAACTATTTTGCGTTTCATCACTATTACTCGGTCGAGATCGTTAGCGACCGCTCCGAGTTCGTGGGATACGAGGAACACTGTGGCTCGGTGCGCGTTAACTGCGTGGACCAAAGTGTCGCGGAATTGCTTCTGAGACTCCACGTCGACTCCCGCTACGGGTTCGTCAAGAATTAGTAATTCTGGATCTCCCGCCATAGCGCGCGCAATAAGGACGCGTTGTTGTTGACCACCGGAAAGTTCCCGCACGGGGCGTTTTCTTTGTTCGGCTAGTCCAACTGATTCAATCGCGTGTTCTATCGCGCGATGATCCGGGGCTTTTAGCCTGCGCCACCACCCACTCCGAGCCAATCGCCCGGTCGCTACTACTTCGCTCACCGTCGCCGGAAGTTCAAGTCCTAAAATTGACCGTTGGGGAACATAACCAACGCGCGCCCGCTCGGTTAATTGACGGGGGTCGACACCAAAGCAGGTGGTCGATCCACTTTCGGGGCGCAACAGGCCTAATAAAAGTCGCAAAAGAGTCGACTTACCCGATCCGTTAGGTCCGACCAACGCCACGAATTCGCCCGCGCCCACGGCAAACGAAACGCGGTCAACCACTGTTTCTGAGCCGTACGAAAAACTCGCCGCGGCGGCGCTCAATATTGGTGGTGGTGGGGTAGGGGTCAAAATAACTCCAAGAACGATTCTCGCTCTACTTTAGAGGCCAACTTGCAGTGGGTATTCAGTAGGAATAAGATTCATTCTCATAATAGCCGGTTTAAAAATACGGGGAGTGGTCATGGTCTCAGTTCAATCTTTTCCGGCCCGCCGGTTAGCCCGCATTGTATTGGCGGGTCTTTTGGCCGTCGCTCTCACCCCGACCGCCGCTCACGCGACTCGATCCGATCACTCGAGCAGCAAGAAAAAGGTCACCGTAGCCGCCGCCTTTTTCCCGCTGGCCGCAGCTGTTGCCCAAGTGGGGGGCTCGCTGGTCAAGGTGGCCAACCTCACTCCGGCTGGAGTCGAGCCTCACGACCTTGAGTTAAATACCCAACAAGCCGAGACGGTGCTCGACGCCGATCTTGCGGTTGTAGTGGGCAACGGCTTTCAGCCCGCGGTGGAAGATATCGCCGCCGATCGCGACGGCCCTACCCTCAATGTTCTAAAAGCGCTTCCGATCAACGCGGGCGATAAAAAAGTTGAAGAAGGTGATGCCACCGCTCTCGACCCCCACGTTTGGCTCGACCCAGTTTTATACCAGTCAGTAGTCGACGAGGTTGCTTTAGCCCTAGCCAAAGTCGACCCCAACCACGCGTCCAAATACTCCGCTAATGCTGCGGTCTATAACGCCAAACTCGCGACCCTCAACACTGAATACGAGGCCGGGCTCGCGAACTGTTCGCGCCAGTTGCTGGTAACTGCCCACGAGGCATTTGGTTGGCTGACCCAGCGCTACGGACTGACCCAACAAGGTGTCGTCGGTCTTTCCCCGGACGCCGAACCTAACCCGCAGCGCCTAGCCGACCTCACCGACTTGGTCGAGAAAAAGGGCGTCACCACCATCTACACCGAAGACTTGGTTTCCCCCAAAGTCGCCCGCACACTGGCCCGCGAAGCCGGTGGGCTCAAGACCGCCACCCTTAATCCCCTCGAAGGCCTAACCGCCAAACAGATCAAGGCGGGGGCGACTTACATCAGCGAGATGCAAGACAACCTCCAAGCAATCCAAAAGGGCTTGGGCTGCTCGGCTTAGCGTCGGCAAGGGCAATACCACTACTATTGGCCTCTATGCGTAACGAAATTCATCCCGATTACCACCCCGTCGTCTTCGTCGATTCAAGCGCGGAGTTTTCGATTCTCACTCGCTCCACGATGTCAAGCAACGAAACCATTGAGTGGGAAGACGGCAACACTTACCCGTTAGTGCGGGTCGAGCTCTCCAGCGCGAGCCACCCGTTCTACACCGGCAAGATGAAGATCGTTGACACCGCGGGCCGAGTCGAGCGTTTCGAGCGCCGCTACGGCAAAAAGAAGTAGCGGCAACCAGCTTTACAAATCCCACTCATCTGGCCGCTTGTCGCTTTCTTTCTTTTTGGCTTTTCCTACCTTGATCGCCGGCGCCGGGTGGTCGGCCTTTTCGCTCTTAGAAACCCAACGAGTTTCTCCTACTTCACAAGTCTGAACAACTTTCCAGTAAAGCGTTCCCGTTTTCTTAGGGGCGGTAAATTCAATTTCGCCAATTTTCCTCGAAGTATTTGCGTCGAGCGGACCCCCGGTGAAGGTAACGACTCGCCCAGTTACTTCGCCGGTCCAGCCGGTTTCTCCTTGGGGAGTTACTTTGGTCGCCCCTTTAGGGATTTGGAACGTCAGTTTGGTAGTAGGTGACTCGTCACAACCGTGTTTAATTCCAAACTCCACCGTATTAGTCGATCCCGGTTTTACTGACGATGGGTAGGGCTCAATGTCCGCGCCCGCAGGGACGGCGAAGGTAAAAGTGGCAACCACACCAATCAGTGCTACGGGAATCACTCTTTTAGTTACTCGCATCAAGTCTCCTGGGCCATCTTTTTTGACTTTTTTTGTCCTCGGCTAAGGCTAAGCGCGCCAGCCAGTGTAAGTCCCAACCCCAGCCCCAAAGCGAAAATGACTGTTAGCCGAGCAACTAAGGGGGAAAAGATTGACGGGATTTGCGATTTACTGAGCACGGTGATGTCGGCCAGTCCTGCACCGAGAGTCAAAAATAATCCCGCCACTAACACGATAGGTGCGGCCGCATTGACACCTCGGCGCTTTACCCATACGAGCGCTACTAGCGCGATGGCGATGCCGCCCAGTCCGTACATGCTTGCCCCTAGTTTTGAGCCGAAGTTAGCCGTGGTGGCATTCCACGCTCCCGCCACATGAATCATTTCTCCCAACGCGGCTAGTCCCAGCGCCGCCATAACAACTTCGTCGGCCCTTCGAGTGCGACTGGCCCCGGCCACGATGGCCGCGAGTATCAATGCACCGACTAGCCCCGGCAGTATCGACGAACCCGGCACCCAGCGCACGGCGCCGAGGGCGACGTAGGTTTCTTTTCCCTGCAAGAGTTCGATGCGAATATTTTGTACGACCTGTTCTCGCCCCGGCTCGGCTCGCACTTTGGGTGGCTCTTGGCTCCCCATCCAGTGAGCGCGATGATCGTGCCAGCGCACCCAGTTGTTGCTACTGATTTTTATCCATTCGGGCGGTTTGCCCGCGTCGGCGTAACTCGGTATAGCCCCTTGAGCGTTGCGGGTGCGGTTGGCGTAGGTCGCGGGCGAGAGTCGGTTACGAAATACGCCGGCCGGCCCAACCCTTAAATAGGGTTCGCCTTCGTAGCCCAGTACGGTGACCGATTTTTCTCCGGTGTTGGTTAGTTCTAGTTGCGCCCCCAGATCGACTGGCTCGAGCCGCACGCCCTTGAGCGCGGGGGATAGGGGCGCAAGAACGGTTTGATAGTTAGACGGCTGCACTCCACCCACTCCGTGCGCACTGGCCGCGGGCGCGAAAACAAAGCCGCAGATTGTTGCTAGCGAAAACACGCCTAAAAAAATCTTGGCGGTTCGGTTTGCCTCGTTACTCGTTGGGTGGGTTTTGTTCACGACCCCGACGCTATCGTGGCCGAAATCCCATACCCCAGTTGGTCGTGCTAATAGCTAGGCGGTCAATCTTTTGTGGCGATGAGTTCCTAGTATCTAGGGGTGAATCAATCTCAGCGCTTCGGGCTCCGCCGAGCTCGAGGGGCGATGGTCTTATTGGCCGTTGTTTTAGGTGCGGTTGTACTTTGGGCGAGTCCCGCTTCGGCCCACGCCAGCCTGGTTGAGGCAACTCCCGCCCCCGGATCGGTACTTACCGACTCCCCCGCGGCGATCGAACTCCAGTTCACCGAGTCGGTCGAGACCAATAGTGGCGCGATTCGGGTTTACAACACTGACGCCAACCGAGTTGATAACGCCGGCGTCAGTGTCACCGGCAACACCGTGCGCATGGCGTTACCTTCACTCCCTGATGGTTCGTACATAACCACTTGGAGAGTTATCTCGGGCGACTCGCACCCAATTCGAGGTGGGTTCACCTTTCAAGTCGGCGAGTCGGTCGACCAAAGCGCCACGAGCCGAAAAGTTCTTAATCTGGCCGACCGGTTGTTGGCCTCTCGCGGCGGCGGCACCACTGTCGGTGCTGTCTACGGAGTAACACGCGCGCTTATTTTTATCGGTCTCGCGCTACTCCTGGGGGGAGTAGCCTTCGTCGTTCTTATTGACCGAGCGGCGCGCACCTCATCGCGCATCCATCGAATTGTGGGCTTAGGATTTTTCCTTACCGCTCTAGGCGCGGTGGCAGGGCTGTGGGTTTACGGCCCGTACTCCGCCGGTTTGTCGGGCGGGGGAAGTTTTTCTTTACTCAACGAAACCCTGGGCACTCGCTTTGGCCAAGTGGGCGTGGCCCGGCTTGTGCTACTGGCCGTCGCCGGAGTACTTACTTATTGGTTGTTTGCCCGTCCGGCGGTTCCGCGCGTTTGGTATTGGCTCGCCGGCACCGTAGGTATCGCACTCGCGGCCACCCCCGGGGTGGCCGGCCACGCCAGCACCGGAGACTGGGTTCCAATAGCTCTCGTTACCGACACTCTCCATGTGTCGGCTATGGCCCTTTGGATTGGTGGTTTGGTGGCCTTAGCCGCAGTAACGCTCACCGCATTCGTGCGCACTACTGTGCCCGACCCCCCACTAGTACTCAATCGGTTTTCAAAAATGGCGATGACCTGCGTGGGGGTATTGATAGTTACCGGCGCGTTTCAAACTTGGCGACAAGTGGGGAGTCTCGACCAACTGCGCAGCACTGACTACGGCCGTATTTTGATCGTCAAACTTTTACTTTTTGTGGTGATGCTCGTGATCGCGGCCTTTGCTCGAGAGACGGTTTTTCGACTCACTTGGCGAGAGCCCGACGAACCCGATGCCGACGAACCCAACGCCGCCGAGCCCGAACCCGATCCTATAGAAATAGATTCGGCCAAAGAAGTGCGCAACCTGCGCCGCTCAGTAGGGGTAGAAATTATTTTTGCCCTAATGGTTTTAGTCACCACCGCAGTGTTGGTGAACGCAGTGCCTGCTCGTACCGAAGCTGCGGGCAGTGCGCAAGGCGCGGTGGGGGTCACGCTAAAAAATTCTGAGGTAGCAGTTGATATCACTGCGGCTCCAGGAGTGTCGGGCCGCAATGATATCCACGTCAACACTTTCACTCCCGCGGGCTCACCGCGCGACGTGCTGGAGATAAAGGTCACGTTTTCGTTCCCGTCTCGCCGCATTGCTGCGATTGATGTTCCTTTGCGCCGACTCGGGCCTGGGCATTATTACTCTCCGGGGTTCGATGTTCCCTTGGCCGGCACTTGGCGAGTAGAGGCCACACCGCAACTCTCAGAATTCGAAGAACCCACGCTCGCCGGTCAGATTAAGTTCGGTTGATGGATTCATTTAACCTAGGAGAACAATGAGCGACCCCAGTCTGGCCAACTCCTTGTTCACCGTTCTGACTTTGCTGGCTAACGCTTTTGTCGTATTGGCTTTAGTGGCCGCACTAGTCGCCCTAGTCTCGGCCTCGGCCCGCCAGTCGTTGCGGGGAGTGCTCACCAAAACTGCGCCTTTCGCAACTCGCGCCGCGGCGGCCGTGGCGGTTGTGACCACTTTGGGCAGTTTGTACTACTCACAAGTTATCGGCTGGTTGCCTTGCGAACTTTGTTGGTATCAGCGCATTTGCATGTTTCCGCTCTCGGCCATTTTGGTCGTCGGAGTAATACGGCGGGACAAAGGTGTCGCGTGGTACGCCTTGCCCTTCTTGGTGGCCGGTATCCCGCTCGCGCTCTATCACTGGCTAGTTGAGCGAGTACCTTCGTTAGCGGAAGGGAGTTCTTGTTCGGCGTTTGTTCCTTGCAGTGTTCCTTATTTCCAGGAACTCGGATACATCACTTTGTCGTTTATGGATATGAGCGCTCTTATTTTGATTGCCGTGCTCTTGATTATCGGACGGTACCGTGGAGTCAAGGAGGAAAGTTCGTGAATCGATCTAGTCGGCTTTTTGTTCGCCCGCCCGTAGCGCGGTTGCTGTTGGCTTCCGTTTTGGGAGTAACCCTATTGGGGTTAGCGCCGCCCTCCGCCTTGGCGGCCAACTCCTCGACTCGTTCGGCTAACGAAACCACCGGCAAAGTCAAGGTGAGCGGTACCCCACTGCCCACCTCGGACAACGTCGGCCAAGCCAACGACCCCGCGATCGGAAAACTTGCGCCGGTGCTAACGGGCAAAAATTTCTCGGGCAAAAAGGTAGTCATCGGCGGCCCCGGTCAGCCCCGCATGGTTATTTTTCTTTCTCACTCCTGTCCGCACTGCCAAGCCGAAGTACCGGTAATAGTTAAGTTGTCTAAGCAAGGAAAACTCGACGGAGTTGAGATCGACACCGTAACTACGAACACCAGTAAAACTTTGCCTAACTACCCGCCGTCGAAATGGCTTAAGCGCGAGAATTGGCCGCACCCAACAATCTTGGCCGACGATTCCCAACTGCGAGGGTTCAGCGCTTATGGCGGTCAAGCGTTTCCTTACTTTGTGTTCGTCGATTCGACCGGCACCGTAGTGGGGCGTGCGGAAGGAGAATTGTCCGCTTCCTCTATTGCTGGCGCGGCAAAAAAACTTGCCGCTCTAGGCTAACCCTTGACGCAATTACGACATCGACCGAGGAGGTCGACTCGGTGCTGTTCGGTTGTGAATCCAGTAGCGCGATCGATCTGATCGATGGCCGCGTGGAGAGACGCTTCAACTCCGTCCATAGCGGGAACGTCTTCCACGTTTCCGCACACTGTGCACACCACGTGATGATGATGATTGCCGGTTAGTTCGTCGGCTAATTCAAAGCGCGCGTGTTCGTCGGTGGTGACTATGCGCTGCACCACTCCGGCCCGTTCCAAAATTTGTAGGTTGCGGTAGACGCTGCTCTGGGCCAGAGCCGGCTTGAGTTCGAGGATCTGCGGGATCGTTAGCGGCCGTCCGGCTGCGGCCAATGCCTCTACTAAGGCGGCCCGTTTCCCAGTAAATCGCTGGTTTTTACCCCGCAATCGGTCTTCGGCCGGCTGGGTGAGATCGGTTCTCATGTAATTGAGTGTACCGTCAGCGCCGTGGATGCCACCGAACAGTTCGGCGAACTCGTAACCCGCCCCGACGGCGAAATCCCGCTTGCTCTAGCCGCGTTAAGCATCGCCGCCCACGACCACCGGGTCGACGAAGCCTCGGTGTTGACTCGGCTCGACGAGTTAGCTCAACCCGCTCCGGTAAATGCGGCTGCGTTGGCCCAGCAATTATTCGGCTCGGGAAAATTTTTGGGCAACCAAGACAATTATTCCGATGTTCGTAATTCGTTTCTCGATGTAGTCATTGACCGTGGTCTTGGGATACCAATCACTCTGAGTATTTTGATGATGGAGGTGGGACGGCGGGCCGGTCTTGAACTAGTAGGCATTGGTATGCCCGGACATTTTTTAGTCGGCGATAGCGTAGGTAATTTTTATGATCCGTTTTCTGGTGGTCGCGTTCTTGATGTTGAGGGGGTAAAGCAAAAGTTTGCCGCCGTTCGCAGTGGGGCAAAGTTTTCTTCTGAGTATCTTGCGCCCGTATCTACCCGAGCAATATTGGCTCGCGTGCTGGCTAATCTTATTTCTGCCTATTTAGCCGTCGGTTCGGCCCCGTCGGTGCTGTGGGTTGTGCGCCTGCGCTTACTAATCCCGGGGCTAAGCGTTCCTGAACGGGTTGCGGCGGCCAGTATGTTGTCCGATCTTGGGAGGTTCTCCGAAGCCGCTGCGGTACTAGAAAATTTGGCCGAAGAAGTAAGCGTGGTCGAAGCCGATCGTCTAACCCAAAGGGCTCACAGTTACCGAGCTCGGGGCAACTGACCTCCTAACAAACTTTTTGACCTAGAAGTAGCCTGACTAGATGAACCCGTCCGACCACAACGAACCGCTCTCGACTTACCCGTCGATCCCAGTCTTGGCTTGGCTCGAACTGTTTTATGACCTCGTTTTCGTCGCCGCAGTACTGGTGTTTAGTTCCACTGTTTCTCATCTCAGCGATTGGGGGGACATCGGGCGAGTGGTAGTTAGTTTCATCGCGATCTGGTGCATCTGGGTTTCGACCACGATGTTCACCAACCGATTTAAGATCCACGATTTCACTCAGCGGGCGCTGGTGCTCACCCAAATGGTGCTCATCGCGGTCTTTTCGGTGGAAATAAGCGAAGGCCTTGTTCGTGATTTTGCTTTGCGGTCGCTCACTTACGCGGGGCTAGTGACCACAGTCGCGCTCATGTATTGGCGGGTCTCGCGTCAAAAAAGCGATCTAGCTTCCTACGCGCGTAAATACTCAATCTACGCTCTGATCGCCGCGCTGATTTTTATTGTCTCGGGTTTCACTCCGAATGGAATTCGAGAAACTATTTGGATTATTGGTTTATTAACGATCATGGCTCCCACGATTATGCAATCTAATTATTTCGGCCGGTTTGCTCCCCTCGACGAACGCCATGTAGTTGAGCGTTTTGGTGCTCTTACCATAATTATGTGTGGTGAGAATTTTATTAAGGTCGCGACATCAGTCGGAAACTCCGCCGACACCACTATCGACTTAACCGCTCTAGTTCTTCAGTTCATTTTGATATTTGCGATCTGGGCAAGTTATTTTGAAGACGTCCCCGACTCTGGAATCGCCCCCGGCCGGTTTGCTTACTGGGTCAATCTGCACCTCTTGCTGCAGATGAGCATCGCCGGCATTGCCATTGGAGTGGCCACACTGGTTTCGGCCGATCCCCTTGGCCGAGCCCCCGCCGAAGCTATTTTGTCCATCGGGTTTTTACTCGCCCTGCTTTATTTGGCGCTAGCGTTTTTAGGAGTATGCACTCGGCGTTATCCCACCGGCCCGCTTTTTTACTTGCGAAGTGCGACCGCATTGACGGTGGCGATACTCACTTTTATCGTTTGGGTTGTGCCCGAGATCAATGTGATTTCTGGGCTGGCAACTCTCGTCGCCGTCGCCGTCGCCCACGCATTTTTAGCCAACCGCTTACGCCGAAGCACTAAGGTAAAAATTTATTCGTCTTGATCACTAGGTATGCTGGTTTAGACAGCAAAGGAGTGAGGATGGTCGCACGCTGGTTTACCGTCGGTTTGCTCGGGTTTGTCGTAGGTGCCGCGGCGATACTTCTCTTCGACTCCAATGACACCACTCGACCCGTCTCTTTTGCGTCGGCCATTACCCCGTCCGAATCGGGGCACGCGGGTCATTCTGCTCCTGTAGTTGAGAACGGTCAGGTTATTACTGGAGTCAAAGCCCAAGACATCGCTGCGGAGGATTTACCCGATCAACCACTCGATCAGGCGTCCCGTGAATTGCTTGCGTCTCAGTTAGTGGCTGCTCGACAAGCCGCGGCTCGCTATCCGACCGTGGCCGATGTGGTGGACGCGGGCTGGAAACTAGCGGGCGGGTTTTCTCCACTTTCGGGCGCACACTATGTAAGTGGGCCCGCTCCGCTAACTGGCGCGACGGGGATCGATGCCGGTCATCCCGACACTTACATCTACGACGGCACCAGCCCAAACGCTCACATCGTTGGACTCATGTATAACTCGATGAGCGTGGCCGCGCCCGAGGGATTTGCCGGCCCTAATGACCACTGGCATCGCCACAGCAATGTGTGTATCCGTTTTAGTGCCGGAGCGATCGAAGTTCCTTTTCCGGCCGACGCCGAGGTGACGGCCAAGCAATGCGCAGGTCAAGGTGGGCGACTCATGCCCATCACCACTTGGATGGTTCACGCGTGGGTGGTGCCGGGCTGGGAGAGCCCTGATGGGGTGTTTTCTCACAATCACGGGAATCTAAGGTGCGCCGACGGCACCATTACTACCGACAAGATCGGTTTTTGTCTCGGGGTCTGATTAAGTGGCCTACGCTTTATGTTTATGGAAACTCCCGAAGCCACTCCCACCCCTAGTCAACCCGAGCCCGCGACCGAGGTCGATCCCGATCTCGTAGCGCTCAAGGCACTGGAAGAACAAATGGCCGAACTCGAACGAGACATAGAGCGCATAGATCGTTCACCGTCGCCTTAGCCGTCGTGCCCACGGTACGAGTTTTATTTTTCGCTCACGCGCGTGACGCTACCGGATGTTCGCAAGTTGAGTTGCAAGCCGACACCCTTGCCGGTGCGCTTGACCAATCGTGTGCAACCTACCCCGCCCTCGCCGCCGTACTAGCTAACTCGCGAGTTTGGATCAACGGCGACGAACCGCTAACGGGTATGACTACCGACCTAAACGAAAACGATGAAATTGCTGTATTGCCTCCCGTGAGCGGCGGTGGGCAATAATCGACTTTGGGCTTATGCGCCAAGGCCGGTAAGATGTAAACCTGATGTCGGTTCGCCGGGTTGCCATGTTGAGTGTGCACACCTCTCCCCTCGATCAGCCCGGTTCGGGCGACGGCGGGGGGATGAATGTTTATGTCGCCTCGTTAGCTTCTGCTCTTACCCGCGCCGGAGTGGAGTGCGATGTGCTCACCCGAGCCGAAGGGGTTCACTCACCCGGAGTAGTTGAAATTGAGCCCGGAGTGCGGGTGGTTCATCTCGCCGCCGGCGGCCAAGAGGCGATGCCCAAGTACGCCCTCCCTGAAGTGCTGGGCGAATTTACTGACGCCGCTAACAACTACATCGGCGGCCGTTCGTTCGATGCCCTACACGCGCACTATTGGCTTTCGGGGGCGGTGGGCCACCAACTTAAGCACGACCTTGGTCTTCCGCTCGTTACTACTTTCCACACTTTGGCCGCCACCAAAGCGGCCGCGGGTATAAACGACGACCCCATCACTCGAGTGGGCACTGAGCGCGAGATAGTGGCCTGCGCGGATCGCATTATCGCCTCGGCTCCCGACGAAGCCGAAGAGTTGCTCACCACTTACGGTGCTCGCACCGACAAGGTAGAAGTGATTCCCCCGGGGGTTGACCACGAGTTGTTTTCGCCCGGCGATCGCCACCGCAATCGTCAACGGCTTGGCCTTGATGTCGGCCTACCGATTCTTTTATTCGTCGGCCGCATTCAACCGCTCAAGGGAGTCGACCGGGCCTTGCGGGCGTTGGCCGAACTTCCCGACCCCCGGGCACTATTAGTTGTGGTCGGTGGCCCTAGCGGGGCCGACGGCGAAGACGAAATGGCTCGGCTCAAGGCCCTCGCGCAGCAACTCGGGATAGTCGATCGGGTGCGGTGGGTCAGCCCCCAGCCCCACGGCGCGCTTGCGAGTTGGTATCGGGCCGCCGATGTGTGTTTGGTGCCTTCGCGCACCGAGTCGTTTGGCCTGGTGGCACTGGAGGCCGCGGCGTGTGGCCTTCCGGTCGTGGCCACCGATGTCGGGGGTCTGCAATCGCTGGTAGACGACGGCGAGACGGGCTTTTTGGTCGACGCTCACGGTGGTGAAGAGTTCGCCGTTCCCATCGCGCAACTAATGGCCGACCCCGCTTTGGCCGCCGAAATCGGCGCTCGGGCCGCCGCTCGTTCCGGTCGTTACGCCTGGAGCATGACCGCGGCCCGCTTGCGGCGAATTTACGCCGACGTTGGTGCTTACGAGCCAGTGTTTTGTCGCTAGTCGACGACAACGATCCCCGAGCGCTCGCTGAGCAACTGACTCGCGCCCACGAACTAATCCGCATTCATCTCGAAGAGGTGGTGGCCCACCAACCGCAAATCCAAACGGTGGAGTACGACGCCGAAATCCCGCGCTGGTATGTGCGCTTCGGCTGCGACAGTCGCGACGCGGCCACGATTTATTTTGATCTGCATCAGCGCTCGCTTCACTACGAACTTTATTTCTTGCCCGACTCCGGCCGCAATCAACTTGAGCTCTACCACTTCTTGCTCAGTCGCAATCACAACCTCTACGGCGCGAGTTTTTCACTCGGCCCCGACGGCGATACCTACCTAACCGGTCGAATCGCGCTCGAACACTTGAGCGCGCGCGAACTCGATCGCATTATCGGGGTTCTCTATGAGATAACCGAGCAGTGGTTTTCTCTCATCGTGCAGATGGCCTATCGTCTCGCCGATCAGTCGGACTCTTAACCCAGCCGCCCTAAGGGTTTTAGCCGGTATACTCAAAACTATGCAGTTGGCCGTTCTTGGTGGTGGGCGAATGGGCGAAGCCCTAGTGGCCGGGCTGCTCGAAGCCGGTTTTGCCGCCGACACCATAACGGTGGCCGAAATTTCCGCGCCCCGTCGGGCCGAACTGGCGGATCTGATTTCTGGAGTGCGCATTGTCGCCGACGCTGCGAGCGCCGTCGCGGGGGCCGAGGTAGTGGTCGCGGCGGTGAAGCCAAAACTGGTGGCGGAAACCCTTACTAGCGCGGCCGACTCACTCGGCCCTGACACGCTCGTAATTTCTATCGCCGCCGGAGTTCGTATCGCCACGCTCGAAGCGGCCGCCCCTGGCCGACCGGTAGTGCGGGCCATGCCCAACACGCCCGCGCTTATTGGCTTGGCCGCCACCGCCATATCGGGGGGGAGCCACGCCACCGAAGAACACCTTGGCCGCGCGGAAACGGTTTTACGGGCCTTGGGTTTAGTGGTGCGGGTACCCGAAGAGCAACTCGATGCGGTGACCGGGCTTTCGGGTTCGGGCCCGGCCTACGTTTTCTTGCTCGCCGAAGCCATGATCGCCGCCGGCGTGCGCGCCGGATTGCCGGCCGATGTGGCCGACGCCCTCGTGCGCCAAACCTTGCTCGGGGCCAGCACTTTGTTGATCGCCGGTGAAGACCCCGCGCGGTTGCGGGCCCAAGTGACTTCTCCCGGGGGCGTCACCGAGGCGGCCATTGCCGTACTCACCGAGAAAGATTTCGCCGCCCTCATCGCCGAAACCATCGCCGTCGCCGAAGCCCGCTCGGCCGAAATGGGTTCCGACCCCGCGTCCTAGGTTTCGCTCGGAGATAACCCCGCCCGCCCCTTCAACCCCTACCGGGCTAAAACTCCCCATACCGTATGGGTTTCCCCTCGGCCACCGCCGGCCCCTTGGCCACCGTAAAGCCCGCTAGACAACTCTGGCCCCCAGGCTCTACGCTCATAGGCTCAGCGGAGGGGAAAGAGGGGTGGTCTGCCATGGCGCAGTCCTTTACTAAGGGTCGTTTTTTGACGGTTCAAGAAGTATCAGAGATTTTGCGGGTCTCGTCGATGACGGTCTACCGCTTGATCAAAGGGGGCGAACTCCAGGCCGTGCGCGTGGGTCGTTCGTTCCGAGTGCGCGACATTGATGTTGACGCTTACCTTGCTTCACGCTTCACCCAAGCCGGATAATTTGCGGCGTTCGTTCGCCCTCATCTCGCTCGAAGCGGCGCACAAGTGCCTCGACCAGTAGCGTTTTTATCTGACTACGGCCTCGCCGACGAGTTCGTCGGGGTGTGCCACTCAATCTGGGTGGCCCAAGCCCCGGGGGTAGCAATTATCGATCTCACTCACGAGATCCCCGCCCACGATGTGCGCGCCGGAGCGCTGGCCCTGGTGCGTTCGGTTCAGTATCTACCCGACGAAGCGGTAGTAGTCGCGGTGGTCGATCCGGGTGTGGGCACTGATCGTCGTTTAGTCGGCGTACAAGTGGGGGCAGTCACTTTGCTCGGGCCGGACAACGGGCTTCTCGCTCCCGCGGCGGCCATGTTGGGGGGCGCCGACCTTGTGGTCGACATCACTAACGCCGATTGCCAAATCCCCGCCCCCGGCCCCACCTTCGCCGGGCGCGACATCCTCGCTCCCGTGGCCGCGCTCGTGGCTATGGGTACCCCGCTCACCGCTCTGGGCGAACGGGTTGATCTCGCCAGTCTGATTCCGGGTCTGCTCGGGGTTCCGGTGGTGCGCGACGACGGTGTGATCGACGCCCAAGTGTGGTGGATCGATCGCTTCGGCAACTGCCAACTCAACCTCGGGGCCGAAGAACTCATCGAGTGCGGCGTCGCGCCCGGCGGGCTAGTGGAGATTCACCTCGGCGGCCGGGCTAAATCGGCTCGCTGGGTAACCACCTACGCCGAGGCCAAACCCTCAGAACTCGTTGTCCTGATTGACTCCTACGGCCTAGCCGCTTTGGCTCTCGACCGGGCCTCGGCCGCCAATGAATATTCTCTCGCGCCCGGGGCCGCAGTGGTGCTGGTTCCGCCCGGAGTTACTCCCGAAGGCATTGGTCAATGAGACCCAAGATAACTATCGCCATCGTGGTGTTGTTGGTGATGATCTTGGCCGCCTCGGCCGCGCAGTTTGCCTTTCGCCTCGGCCCTTAGTCGGCCCAACTCGCGCTTTCGTCGGCCAACTCACTAGTCGAGCCAACTTCTGGGCGCGTGCGGCCTTCGGCGATTAAGAACCCGGCGTAAATAATTGCGATGCCAATAGTGAGGGTGAGGGCAAACGCTTCGTCGTGGCCCACCAATCCTTGAAGTAATCCTCCGCTCGACAAAACCACCACCCCAATGGTGATGAGCACATTGGCCCCCACCATTCGCCCTGCGTGAGGATTGGTGCGATCGCGCGCGAAACGAAATATTGACACTATCGATCCCGCTATCACCACAATCGCCCCGACTCCGCTACCAATCGCGGCCAACACTCTTGGGAGCGCGCCAAAGACATCGCTCCCAATCGGTATTTCTGTACCGCTCACTGCGATCATGGGCGCGCTGAGCATCACCCCGACGGATAAGCCCGAGAAAAAGATCACCGCGGTGCGCACTCGGCGAGTGGTAGTAGGCGAAAGCAAAAGCGCGACCGTCCCCAAGGCCAACCACGGAACGGTAAGCACGGCTCCGGCGAGGAAGAACACTCTAAAGGTGCCCTTGTCCCAGCCGGTGGACACGCCCACCGCCAACGCCCCCGAGGCCACGGCAAACAGGGCGAGCGAGATCGTCCACGCCCCGAGATGGGGAGAGCGTTTGCGGGTCCAGCGCACGAAGGTGGCTTCGGCGAATAGCGTGGCGATGGCCGTCGCTAGAAATGCCAACCCCGCCACCATTGTTTCAGGCTATCGCCCTCTTGACTTTTTTCTCTGCGACCGGCCTTGGCCCGTCAAGCCATTCGGTTCGCTTACTAATGCGCCGGTAGGCTGACATTCGTGGCCGGCGAACGCAACGATCTCACTGGGTATCCCGTCAACTTGTTGATCGCGGGGCGCCGCTGTGTGGTCGTAGGTGCGGGGCGCATCGCCGCTCGCAAGATCGAGTCCTTGTTAGATGCGGGGGGCGATGTGCATGTGATCTCGCCCGAAGTCGTCGACGAAATTGCTGATTGGGCTAAAGAAGGTCGCCTGCAACTTTCTCAGCGAGAGTTCACTCCGTCTGATCTTGACGACGCTTGGCTCGCCACCACCGCCACCAGCACCGCCGCGGTCAATCGCGCGGTGGCCCAAGCGGGCGAGGCCCGGCGGGTTTGGGTCAATGCGGCCGACGACCCCGTTCATTGCACATTCACGCTCATGTCGGTAGTGCGCCAAGGCGACATCGTGGTCACCGTCGGCACCGGTGGTCGCAGCCCGGCTTTGGCGACTTTCCTCAAATCTCATGTGGCCAACGAAATGGGCCCCGAGTGGGCCGATCTACTCGAGTTGTTATCCGAGGCCCGAGAAACTCTGCGGGCGGGGGGCACTTCGAGCGAAGACGTCGATTGGCGTCAAGCGCTCGACTCGGGAATGATTGACCTAGTAAGGGCCGGCCAGATCGATGAAGCCAAGGAGCTGTTGGAGCGATGTCTCTCGTCGTCGTCGGACTAAACCACCGCACCGCCGCGGTCGATCTGCTCGAGCAGATAACGGTGGCCCAGTCGGCGCTGCCCAAGGCGCTCGATGATCTAATCAGCCGCCCCCACTTGGCCGAGGTGGTTTTGCTCTCTACCTGCAATCGCACCGAGATTTATGCTCGCACTACTCGCTTCCACGACGGCATCGACGATGTGCGCCACTTCTTGGCCGAGCACTCGGGGCTCGACGTCGACGAGTTGGGCGATCAGCTCTACACCTTCCACGACGACGCCGCGGTGGCCCACCTCTTTGCGGTGGCATCGGGGCTCGATTCTATGATCATCGGCGAGGGCCAGATCTTGGGTCAAGTTCGCACCGCGTGGCTCAGTGCCGAAGAAACCGGCGCGGCCGGATCGTTGGTCTCTCGAGTTTTTCGCCAGGCCATCGAGGTCGGAAAACGAGCCCGGACCGAAACCGCCATTGCCCGTCACGCCGTTTCGGTATCTTCGGCTGCGGTTCAAGTGGCCGGCGAGCGGCTCGGTTCGCTCGAAGGTCGGCGAGTGTTGCTCATCGGTGCCGGAGAAGTGAGCGAGGGCATGGCGGTGGCGCTTTCGGGCGCGGGCGTGGCCGAAATCGTGGTCGCCAATCGCAGTCAGGCCCGAGGCCGTGAGTTGGCTCAACGCTTCGGTGGCACTTCAGTGGCCCTCGACCAAGTGCTCGATGCCCTCGTTACCTGCGATGTTCTCCTCACCTCGACCGACGCACCGGGCACGCTCATAGAGCGCGCGGGCATGGAAGAAGTAATCCAGCGGCGCGACGGGCGGGCCCTACTCGTCGTCGACGTAGCCGTACCCCGCGACGTCGACCCCGGGGTGGGTCAGGTGTTCGGAGTAACGCTGCTCGACATTGACGACCTCAAGGCCATCGGCGAGCAGTCGCTCGAAACCCGCCGAGGCGAAGTGGGCGGTGTGCGGATCATCATCGACGAAGAGTTAGAGCGCTTTCGGGTAGAAACTTTGGCCCGCGAAGTCGCCCCCACTATTTCGGCTCTGCGCGATCGGGCCGAAGAGATTCGCACCGCCGAAATTGCTCGCGCCCAAAGTCGCCTTTGCGCTCTCGACCCTGAGGCCGCCGCTCTCGTCGACCAGATCACCAACCGCGTGGTGAATAAATTGTTGCACGAGCCGACCATGCGACTAAAAAACGCGAGTGGTACCGATCAAGGCGATCTCTACTCCGACGCTCTCGTGGCTCTCTTCGCCCTCGACGAAGATTTCACCTCATCGCCCGAGTGATGTCCGGGCCGCTGCGAGTTGCGACCCGAGGGAGCGCTCTCGCTCGGTGGCAAGCCGAACGGGTGGTGGCTCGGCTGCAAGATTGTCTAGGCGACCGAGGGGCGGAGTTGGTGGTCATCGAAACCACCGGCGACCAACGCGCCGACGAACCCCTTCACGCCATCGGCGGAACCGGAGTTTTCGTCAAAGAAGTACAAGCCGCAGTGCTCGCCGGCCAGGCCGACGTGGCCGTGCATTCGGCTAAAGACCTTCCCGCACAAAGCTTTCCCGGCCTCGTTTTAGCCGCCATTCCCGAGCGGGCCGATCCCCGTGACGCCCTCGTGGGGTCAACCCTGGCCGATTTACCTACCGGCGCCGTCGTCGCCACCGGCTCGGTGCGCCGGCGCGCCCAACTCGCCCATCTCCGTCCCGATCTCGGTTTCGCCGAGTTGCGGGGCAACATCCACACTCGACTCGAGCGGGCTGCGGGCTTCGACGCCATCGTGGTGGCCGCCGCCGCCCTCGACCGGCTCGATTTATCGAGCCGCATCGCCGAGCGTCTCGACCCCGCGGTGATGGTGCCCCAAGTCGCGCAGGGCGCGCTGGCGGTGGAGTGCCGAGTCGACGACCAAGCCACGCTCGCGCAACTACAAACCATCAACGACCCTACGGCTGAGCGGGCGGTGGTGGCCGAGCGGGCTTTTCTCGCCGAACTCGGTAGCGGCTGTTCACTCCCCATCGGTGCTTACGCACAAATCGAAGGCGCCGATGTGGTGATCACTGGCATTTTGTCTTCCTACGACGGGCGCGTGGTGTATCGCGAGACTGTGCGCGACGAACGCGCGGTCGTCGCCGGCCAAACTCTCGCCGGTGCGCTTAGTCAGTTCGCCGGAGTGCTCGCATGACCGTCTGGCTAGTCGGCGCCGGCCCCGGCGACCCCGGATTGCTCACCCGTCGCGGGGCTGAGGTATTGGCCCGAGCCGAAGTAGTGGTCCACGACCGACTGGCGAACCCGGTTCTGCTCGAGTTGGCCCCCGCCCACGCGGTGCGCATCTCGGTCGGCAAAGCCCCGGGCTACGTCGAGATGACCCAAGAACAAATCAACGCAGTGCTCGTCGAGCACGGCCTCACCGGCGCTCGAGTAGTACGGCTAAAAGGCGGGGATCCCTTTGTTTTCGGGCGCGGTGGCGAAGAAGCCGAGGCGCTGGCAAACGCGGGAGTCACTTTCGAAATCGTGCCCGGTATCACCAGCGCCATCGCCGCCGCCGCTTACGCCGGAGTCCCCGTTACTCATCGCGGCGTTTCGACCCATTTCACCGTGGTCACCGGCCACGAAGATCCGGCCAAAGGCCACACCGATGTCGACTGGGAGGCGCTGGGCGCGGTTGGGGGCACCATCGTGATTCTGATGGGCGCGGCTCGTCTACCCGACATCGCCGCGCGCCTCTTGCGCGGCGGGCGCTCTCCTTCGACTCCGGTCATCGCCGTGCGCAGCGGAACTTTGCCCACCCAACACAGCGTGCGCATGACCCTCGGCGATTTACGCGCGGTGAAAGCTCCGTCGGCCATCATCGTGGGCGATGTTGCCGCCCTCGACTTCGGTTGGTTTGAGCACCGCCCGTTATTTGGTCGTCGTATCGTGGTCACGCGTGCGCGTGAGCAAGCCAGCGAGATGACCGTCCGACTCACCGAGTTGGGCGCGACGGTGATTGAGATACCGGCTATTACCATCGAGCCCGTCGCGGTGACCGTACCGGACTTGGCCGATTATCAGTGGGTGGTCTTTACCTCCACCAACGCAGTGGTGGGATTTTGGGAAAGCGGGCTCACCCCGGCCGGGCTTGACGCGCGCGCCCTAGGGGGAGTGCGGGTGGCGGCCATCGGCCCAGGCACCGCGGCCGCGTTGAATAGTCGCGGGGTAGTGCCCGATTTAGTCCCCGAGCGTTTTGTGGCCGAAGCCCTCGTAGACGCCTTCCCGATCCCGGGCCGAGTCGGTGTTCTCGGGGGCGCCCGAGTGCTAATCGCCCGGGCCGAAGTCGCCCCCGACGTCCTCCCCGAAGGTTTATCCAATAAGGGTTATCACGCCGATGTGCTGCCCACCTATCGCACCGTGCCGGTGGAACTATCGCCTGCTACCGCCGCCGATTTACGCACCCACGGAGCCGACGCCATCACCTTTACCTCGTCGTCCACCGTGACCAACTTCTTGTCTAGTTTCGGCGCCCTGACCGACTTCGCCGCTCCGGCGCCGAAAGTGATTTCGATCGGTCCAATCACTTCGGCCACCGCAGTCGAACAGGGTTTGAGCGTTAGCGCCGAAGCGAGCGAGTCGACTATCGAAGGTCTAGTCGCCGCTCTGGTATCGGCCCTAACCCCGCTTCCGCTTTAGAGTATTCCGCAGTCGAACTCGTTCCAAGTAGGGCCCGCCACCGTGGCTTTGTTGCCCAAGTTGTCGGTTAGAACAACGGTGGTGGTGCCGCGATTACTCCGGGTGGCAAAAGTTGCTACGTAGGTATTGCCGGTTCGCACCGTCGGGAAGCCGTTGACGGTAACGCTACGAACTCCGGCGGGGTCGCTAACCTGATGCACCGCAATTGTAAGAACCCACCAAGGGTTACCGAACTCGTTCGGGCCCGCACCGGGGGGAAGGGGGTCGCGGTGAGTAACGCAATCAAGCAAGTCGATATGGAAAGGGTAGGGGCCAACTAAGTCGACATTGGCTGCTATAGGTGATGCTACGGGTCCCAGGCCTAGACAAGCTGCGGTCAGACACCGGTCGTTCGCCCCTGGTCGAGGAGCAGAGGGCGAGCCAATCTCACCCGGAAGTCCGTTAGGTCGATCAATGGCTACGTCCGGAGACCAGTTGCCGTTCACTCCGCCTGACTGCTCGCCTGGGTCACCGGCCTTTGCGTCACCGGCCTTTGCGTCACCGGCTTTTGCGTCACCGGCCTTTTGACCTGAGTCGCTCTGGTCAAGATTGGTCGAGTCAATCCCCCGATTCGCTACTTGCTGGGTTGGGGCTTGGCTCTCGGTCAGTGAACTTTTGGCCACCAACAAGGTGGCGCCAAGGCCCAGAACCAAAGCAACAACTGCTCCGGTTACTTTGATTTTAAGAGACTTCTTGTTGGCTACTTTCATGGCGTTCCTCCTTGTTTTGGGCTTTTCGATGAAGCCGTTCATAAGGAGAGAGCGCGCAAACCCCGAGTTCTTACAGAAAAGTGCCCCCCAACATTGTCCGCTAAAACCTAAGTCTCATAATGTTTTTATGGACAAGCGTCACCGCCCTAGGAGGCGGTGATCGGCACCGCCCGAAACACTTTGGTCTGGTCGGTCGTGGTGTTGATACTGACCGTCCACTTTGGCCCCGTTCCCGCCGGGATCGTCCACGACCGCTCGGCGTTGGCGGCTTGCGCGTTGAAATCTTTCGTCGGCACGCGGGCAAAATCCGAGTAGAGATAAACGCGGTAGGCCACACTTTGGTCGGCGATTGCGACCGTGGCGGTAAGGGTAACGGGCAGTGGGGGTGGGGGCGCTTTTAGTTTGGGCTGGTCTTGAATGCCTTCACCGTTTATGTTGGCGGTGAGGCGTACCGCAGCAGTGACCCCGCTTTGGTCGCGCACTCCCGTTACCGCGGTGGCAAAGTTAGGCGCAGTAGCGCGCAGCGAGTAAATCGCACCGCCTTGTTGGTTGGCTTGAGACCGAGTTTTGGGGAAACTGGCCCGCGAGTAGGTAAATAGATAGGGCCGTTGGAGTTGATCTTCGTACAGGCCGTTATCGCTGATAGTGATGGTTTTTTCGTCGATGGCCATCACCGGAGCAATGTGGTCATAATCCGGATCGCCCGGTAGCGGCTCGTCAAGGGCGCGCTTGTTGTCGTAGACCCCGATTATCACCGGGTATCCTCGCCCGACTTGGGCTTTAACCCACTCGAAATATTGCTGGGTGGTGCGCGAGCGACGGTGGTCGAAACTAGTGGCGTTTAGTTTCATCTTCTTCGCCGCCCTTAGATCGTTTGCGTTGAGTAATAACTGGCTGGCGTGTTTGGTTTGGGGTACCCCGGGCGTGGCAAGGTTGCGGGCAGTCCACTGCGAGGTGTATTGCCCGTAGTACATGCCGGCTTGTATGAAACTAGTTTCTCCGCAATAGCCGAAGTTGGCGTTCCATTGCTGGCGGGGAGTCATATCCATAACCGACGCCACCGAATAGCCGCTTACGGTTACCGACCCCCCGTAGGCAGAAGAAACAAAAATCCCGCCGGCCATTAGCGCAAGTAGCGCTATTAACCCAACTGACCTAGGTAGTAGTGGCCGAGTTGGGCCCATTGCTTGAACTGGTCAGTCGCGCTTGGCGGGGCGCATTATCGCTACGATCACTAACCCAATGCAGCCCAGCAATAGTCCGAGGAAAAACCCCACCCCGGGATAGCCCTTGGGTTTGCCCATGGCGTAACCCACGAGGCCAAACAAGATCGCCACAATTAAAATCGCTCCACCCGATATTCCGTTAATGTCCATGGGCTTCCTCCTAGTCGTTGATTATTTGTTCGGGGACAAACTCGCTACCGCGCACAACTTATCAATAGCTTTGGCCGCACTGGGTGACGATGATTTGGCTAGCCGCTTGGGCAAAACGCACACCGTGGCCAGCGGAGTGAGCGGGGGCGACGGGCTATTAGCGGTAGCCGGTTTTACTGGCTCACTCCAAGTCGTTTCTCCGCTGGGCCCGCTGCAAGTTTGGGTAGCGGTAATCGAGTAGACGCCAGATTTGTTCGGCCACTTCACTTGCAGCGGCAACAACAGGGGTTGGTCAAAAGGCTGAGCAGCACCAGTTGCAGCCCAGGTAACGCTTGTGCCCGATCCGTTTTTAGCCGCTGATCCCGTCCATCCGTCTACAACTTGAGGAGTAACAACGCCAAAGTTTTTCCCCAACTGTGCCGCTACTCCAACGGTTCCGCCTCCGCCGGTTATGCAGCCGTGTTGGATTTCTAGTGTCATGGCGCTGGTCTTACCCGCCACCGCGGGCACGCCGTTTAGTTGAATAATGGCGTGCGCTCCCGCCGATGAGACATTGGCGACGCTCAAATATGCGCTAGCCACAAGAGCAAGAGCAATAACCATTCGGCCTCTCATGAGTTCATCTCCTTGCGTTTGCGGGTACGAGCGTCTATCTAATCACACCGTGGCCAAAACTGCGGTGCTAACGATTCCTCACCCTCAATGTGGAATAAACTCACCGGATAGTTTTATTAGTAAAACAAAGGGGAGAACGGTGTCGGTTCGAAGTTCGTTATTAGCAGCATTAATCGCGTTCGGCTTACTGGCTACTAGTTGTTCGGCTTCTGA